>VOFI01004255.1_pt1 | contig 31787 bp, 64 predicted proteins | sample 5384131 | NCBI WGS metagenome assembly VOFI01 (sample SAMN12384728, study PRJNA508395) | human gut metagenome | isolation source: healthy gut H | host: Homo sapiens
CGCCGAGCAGTATAAGCCTTTTTTCGATTTCGCCGACGACTGATCCTTCGATGGAGACTGAGGCGCTTGTTACTCGCTGGATAACGGCGCGCATGGCAATCCTTTCGCTCAAATGACGGTTTTGGCAAGACGATAGCACAGCTGGTGTTCGAGACGGGTAAAAGATGATCGCTGGCGCATCGTGCGATGCGGCGATGAATGTCGAGAGGCATGAGCGAGGAGTACTGTCGTGATCGATGAAATCCAGGTTGAAATCTTGCGCTCATACGCAAGGCTTCGATGGCTCCTTCGGGCGCTCTGACCGTGTTGACCGGTGAAACCGAGCTGGTAAGACCGCCCTGCTCACCGCTTGCAAGTTGCTCATGGGGTCACGTGCAGATAAAGTTCGATTCGCGAGGGGCGGATGCGGCGCGCGTCGCGGCAGGTTCTATCTTCCCTCCGAGGATGGCGAGCGTGAGCTGGTTGCGTAACGCGCAGCGTCTCCGTCGACGGGAGGTCTCCCGCTTCCGAGCTTGCGAAGAAGATAGCGCCGGCGTTGACCTTTGCGGGCAGCACGAGCACCAGCGTCTCATGAAGCCGGCGTCTCACGGGCCTTTGCTTGACGCGTGGGCGGCGGACGAGGTGGAGAAACCGTTGGGGGAGAGTACCGTCGGGCGTACGCCCAGGCGGTGGAGGCCCAGCGCGACTACGATCGCGTTCGCGAGGCGAGGAGCGCTTCTGCGGCTTGCTCGATGAGGCTCGATTCACGTTGCGCCAAATCGACGGTGTGGGCTTTGGTCGAGGGGGGAGTACGACGACCTCGTCTTATCTTGATAAGGCTGAGCATGCCGAGGTCCTCGCCCGTGCGGCGCATGGGGCTTACATCGGGCTTTCGGGGGGAGGGTGCTGCGCTTGACGGCGTGAACGCTGCCATCGAATCGCTCTCGGAAGGGGCGCGGTTCGACGCGAACCTCGCTGCGTTCGAGCAATCGCTTCGCGAGGCGAGCTACGTTCTCGAGGATGTTTCGAGGGAGATGCTCAGCTATCGCGATTCCGTCGAATACGACCCCTGATGAGCTTGCGCGCTCTCAGGAGCGTCTTGCTGCGCTGCAGGGGCTCATGCGCTCCTACGGCCCGCGATATGAAGACGTCGTCGCTCGTCGCGAGGAAGCCGCCTCGTTGGTGTCTATGGTCGATGACGCCGACGAGCATGAACGGCGTGCGCAGCGCGTGCTCGAGGCAGCGGAGTCGCGCCTTGCCGAGGCAGCGACATCGCTTCATGAGGCTCGGCTTGCAGCTGCTCCGCGCTTCTCCGAATCGGTGAGCAGCGTGATGTCCCGGCTCGAGATGGGCACGGCGATGCTTACTTGTTCGGTTGAGCTTCTCCCCAGGGAGTCGTGGAGTGCGTCGGGCCCATCGAGCGTCGAGTTCTTCTTCCGACCGGGCGCCCGGCATGAGCGATCGGCCGTTAGCGCGTATCGCGTCGGGCGGTGAGATCAACCGCGTCGATGCTCGCCGTTCATGTGGTGCTCGGCGAGCGCGATGAGGTGTCCACGTTGGTGTTCGACGAGGTCGACGCGGGCGTGGGGGGGGCGACTGCCGTCGCGCTCGCCGCCGTGTTGTCAGATCTTGCGCGTACGCATCAGGTTATCGTCGTCACGCATCTTCCCCAGGTGGCGGTCGTCGCCGACACGCATTACGTGGTCGAGAAGACGAAGGGCGATGCGCCCGAGACCTCGCTGCGCAGCGTATCGGGGGCGGATCGCGAGGGGGAGATCGCGCGTATGCTGTCGGGTTCGGTGACCGAAGCATCGCTCGCGCACGCGCGCGAGCTGCTTGAAGATGCATGAGGGGAGCCTCTGCAGCTTTTTGCCGATGGCGTGCCGAGGTACGGCGCGTCATCGCATCGAGGCCATGGCACGTTTTCGCGTTTGGGCGTTAATTAATCATCAAACGTAACGCCGAGTTCAGCTGCGCCGGGGTCATGGTGCGTTCTCCCGCTCGGGCCGCGCTCGAGCTTTGACGCGTTCTCGGCGCGAGGGGGCGTTCCTGCGGCCCTTGCCGTATGATTTGCGCCCCATTTGTTTCGAATGCGTGACATTTCGCGTTCTAGAGACCCATGTCGCGGGATTTCCATTGCGCCGATCGGCCGCTGTGCTAGAGTTCGTTTTGCAATTGAATACCTTAAACCGTTGAGGCGAAAGTCAAGCCATCATAAGCACTCACAGAGAGCGGGCGTAGCTGAGATTCCCGCAGGAACGCTGGTTGGTAAATGGATCGCCGAGGGAAAGGGGAAAGGCATGCGGCGGCTTTCCGCAGCAGGCTGAGTATCTGGACCGTGAGCCCGCGTTAGTGGTAGGACATGTGATGGCATGTTCACGAGGGGACCCGTGTATACGAGGTCAATTAAAGGTGGCACCGCAGATCTCTTCAAGGGGGACCTGTCCTTTAATCATAAGGACAGGCCCCTTTTTTGTTGATGCGCGCGCTTCCGGCAACTCGCTCGTTCACGCATCGGTCTTGAGGTAGACAGGTCCAGCCCGCTAGTCGGGCGCAAACGAAGGCGGCGTGCGATCGCCCGGAAGGGAAAGAAATGTCCGAGTCCAAAACAGCCGTCATGAACAAGCGCGTCGTCGCCGAGCGCGCAAATTCGTCGCTCGAGGTGCGCGATCTCATTTTGATCGCGGTCCTGCTCGCCGCAGGAGCGGTGCTCAAGCTCACCGTGTCGAGTCTTTTTCAGCTTCGCGGGCATGAAGCCCAACTTCATCATCGCCATGTATTGCCTGGCCATCATCTTGGTGAAGCCGAAGGTGGGTCAGGCGGTCGTGATCGGCTTGCTGGCGGGGCTGATGTGCCAGATCCCCATGCTGAACGCTACGCCGTTCGTGAACATCGTCTCCGAGGTGCTCGGCGCGTTGGCTTGCGGTCTGCTCACGTTGGTGCCCATGAAGATCGTGGGCAAGGTCGATGCGAACCCGCTGGTCGCCACGTTCCTCTCGACGGTGGTTTCGGGTTACTCCTTCGCGCTCATCGTCGGCGTCGCCCTCAACGGCTGAGCCTGCCCGTCACGCTGGCGACCTACGCCGTCATGGTGTTTCGGCACGGCGGTCATCAACTGCGTTCTGGTTGCCGTTTTGACGGTTCCTCTGCGCAAGGTTCTCAAGAAGTAGCGAGACGACGCCCCCGATTCCGCAGCGGGTAAGACCGCGTGTCGCCATCCGGCTGCGAACCTGGTTTCATCGAGAGAGGATGTGCCGCCTATCATGATTGAAGTATCCGACATGAGGCTTCAGGTATCGCGAAGGGGCGAGCTGCGCCGTCGCCGACGTGAATCTGCGTATTCCCGATGGCGCGTTCGTCGGCGTCACCGGCCCTGCGGGGTCGGGGAAGTCGACCCTTACCTACGCTTTGAACGGCATCGTGCCGCATTGCTATCCCGGCGATTTCTACGGGTCGGTGCGCATCGACGGCGTCGACACGGTCGATGCGGGTCTGTCCGATATATCGCGGCTGGTGGGAAGCGTCTGCCAGGATATCGACAGCCAGATGGTGGCATCGGTCGTGGAGGACGAGGTGCTCTACGGCATGGAGAACTTCGGCGTGCCCAAGTTCGAGATAGAGGGCCGCTTGCGCGCGTGCTCGAGGAAATGGGCATTGTCGACCTTCGCGATCGCACCATCGACAGTCTCTCGGGCGGGCAGAAGCAGAAGGTCGCCATCGCCTCGGTCATCGCGCTCGAGCCCCGCGTGCTGGTGCTCGACGAGCCGACGGCCGAGCTTGACCCGGCGTCTTCGATCGCCGTGTTCGATCTGCTGGCGCGTTATGCCGCCGAGCGTGGCATCAGCGTGGTGGTGGTCGAGCAGAAGATCGCCCTTTTGGCCCGATATGCCGACACGATCATCGTCGTCGAAGACGGTCGCGTTCGTTACGAGGGGCGAGCCCGGCAGGTCCTCGCGCATGCCGACGATCTGCTGCGATAGGCGTGAACTGCCCGCGTTCGACGAGCCTCGTCGACAAAATTTCGCTCTGCGGGCATATACGATGGCGTCCCTGTTCGAAGCGTCGAGGAAGCGTGCGCGGTGTGCGAGGAGGTGATCGCATGATCACGTTCGACCATGTCTCTTACGAGGTGGAAGGGCGCACGATCATCGACGATGTGAGCTTTTGCATCGAAGCGGGCGAGTTCGTGTCGTTCGTGGGAACGAACAGGGGCAGGGGAAATCAACCACGATGCGCTTGATCAACGGGTTGCTGAAGCCGACCTCGGGATGCGTGCGCACGGCCGGTCGGCTGACGAGCGAGGCGAAATCCAGCGAGATCGCCCGCCGCGTGGGCTTTCTGTTTCAGAACCCGGATCGACAGATTTGCTGCAACACGGTGCACGAGGAGCTGATGTTCGGTTTCATGGCGCAAAAAGGCCGACCCAGGACGTCGCGCGTCGGAGGGGTGGACGCCATCGTCGAGCGTTTCGGCTTCCGACCCGATGCCGAGCCCTACCTTCTGAATCGGGGGACGCGGCAGCTGCTCGCCCTGGCCTCGGTCATCGTCTGCGAGCCCGAGGTGGTCGTTCTCGACGAGCCCACCACGGGGTTGGATTATCGGGAATGCGAGAAGGTCATGGAGGCCGTCGAGGAACTTCACGAGTGCGGGACGACCATCGTCATGGTCTGCCATGACATGGAGGTCGTCTCAGATCACGCTCGGCGCGTCGTGGCCATGACCGAGGGACGCGTCATCGGCGACGGGCCTGCGGGGGACGTTCTGCGTGATCGCGATATTCTGCGCCGCGCTCATCTGATGCCGCCTCAGATCATGCAGATCGGAATGGATCTTACGGCGCGCGGCGTCGTGGGCGAGACGTCCGCGGTTGCGCGTGCGTGCACGGTCGATGAGATGTTCGACGCTATCGTGGCGGCGCGTGACGAGACGCGAGCTGAGAGGGAGGTTCGCTGACATGGCGGGTTTTCTCGAGTACGTACCCCGGCGATTCGCCGCTTCATCGCATGAACCCCGTGGCGAAGGTGGCGTGCGCGCTCATCATCTCGATCGCGTGCTTTTGCACGAGCAGCGTGGTGTTCCTCGCGATGTTGATCGTCCTCGATTTTCGCGCTCGCGGCAAGCTGCCGCATGATTCGAGAGACGCTCTCGTTCGCCCGCGCCGTCGCCGTCTTCTCGGCGGTGCTGGCCCTCATCGCGTTTCTGACCACGCCCGGGGAGTGTTCGTCGTCGCATTGCCGTGGGCTACATCGGCGGCGAGGCGGTGCGCGCCGCCGTGTTGGTGATCATGCGGCTCGTCGCCTGCGCGGTGCCGCTTTTTTCCTTGTGATGTACGTCACGCAGCTGGCCGATTTGGCGAACGCGTTCTGCAAGGTATTGCACGTTCCCTACAAGTATGCGTTCACCTTCACCTCCGCCGTGCGTTTCATCCCCGTGTTCATGAACGACATGGCGGGCATCATGGAGGCGCAAACCGCTCGAGGCGTCGAGTTCGACGTGGGGCTGGCGCGCAAGCTGAGGCTGATGGTTCCTTTGTGCGTGCCCCTTCTGGTGTCGTCGGTGCGCAAGACGGGCTCTGCCGCCATCGCCGCGCAGGTACGCGGGTTCGAACTGCGCACGCCGGCGAGCGGGTTCAAGGAGTATCCCGTTCTCGGCGCTCGACGGGGTGGCGTTCGCGGTGTCGTTTACGGTGCTGCTGATGGCGATCGCCGTGTTCTAGAGGGCCGTTCAAGCGAAGCCGCCGTCGTGTTTTTTTTGCCGTTTGCGCTTGAACGAGAGGGCCGCCTTGGGGATTATAAACGGATGCGCATCGCCCTGAATTTGATCATCGACGCGCATCCGCGTTGCGCTTGGACGCTTTCGCGGGGCTTTGACGGACGGCGAAAGGCTACTTTTGACGCTATTGGAAAATGTGAGGAAGCGCGTGCTTGCTTGTTGCATGACGCTGCTTTTGGCCTCGACGGGCGCGACCGCCCCCTTTGCGCAAGCGTGCGCATATGCCGACGAGGTCGAGGAGGGTCAGCGCGCAATCGACGAGGCCCAGGCTTCCCTTGACGATGCCGAGGCCCGCATGAGCGAGATCGCTTCCGATTACGAGGCGCTCTCCGCCGAGGTCCAGGCTCTGCAGGAGCAGATAGACGCGTCAGCCGCCGAGGTGCTCGTCGCGCAGCAGGCGATGCTCGAGGGCAAGGCTGCTCTCGGTGACGCGGCGTCGTATCAATACCGCAGCGATCCCGTGTCGGCGTTTCTGTCCGTCTTGCTCGAATCGTCCAACTTGAGCGATCTTCTTCGCAATATGGAGTACATCGATCAAATCATGAGCTATCAAGCGGACGAGATCTCCGCACAGCGTGAGCGCAAGGAGCGCTTCGAGCAAATTTCCGCCGACTTAACGGAGAAGAAGAACGAGCAAGAGCGTCTTCTCGGCGAGCTCGAGGCGAAACGCGCCGAAGCCGAGCAGCTGGTCGCTTCGGCGGGCGCGAACCTGTCGGGCGCTCAGGCCGATCAGGCGGCGCGTCTCGAGGCGTTGCGTCCAGGCCGAGCAGTTCAATCAGTCGAGTGAATCCGGCGGCGCCGACATCTCCGAGGACGCCAACACCGTCGACCGCGAGGAGGTCGTTCCCGACAACGCGCCCGTCATCCCGAACCCCGACGGCAACGTATCCGGCGGCGAGGGGACAGGCGGCGGTTCCAGCTCGGGATCCGATGGTTCGGGCGTCTCGGGTTCGGGGAACGCGGGCGGGGGTCCGATTCTTCCTTGGGGTGGCTTACAGGCGTTGCCTCCCGCTCTACGGTGGATCGAGTGATCCGTACACGCCAATCCCGGCATCACCGCGACGGGCGCGGTGTGCGACGACTGGTCGATGGGCGTGGCCGTTCCCATGTCGCTGCCCAACTACCGCTCTTACTTCGGCCGCACGGTGGAGATATCGTACGGCGGCATGACGGTGTACGCGGTCGTCAACGACTGCGGGTACATGGGGGCGGAAGCCGCGTGCTCGATCTTCAGCGGGCGTGTTCAAGGCGTTCGGCTTCGGGGATTGCTATGCATGGGGTCTTCGCACGGTGAACTACCGCTTCCTGTAGGGTTTTCACCGCGCGCGGAGCATCGAATCGAATCCGCTGCAGACGCGTTTCCGTCAGGGGGCGTGGGCTCCTCGCCGCTTCTGCAGCTCATTGCCGCGCTCGGGGTTTGCGCGTCGAAGCGGTTCTCCGTCTTCAGGATGCGGGCGAGAACTGCGTTTTTGGTTTGCGCTCGCGGCGCGCGTCGATTCGCGCTCTCTCGCCGTGATGAGGTAATCATCGTCGTCGGGTTCGACGCAGGCGATCGTGTCGACGGCGAACACGAACAGTCCCCCGCGGCAAAGCGCGCCGCGGATGGACCCGAGCATCTTCTTCAAAGGGCTCATCCTCGGTGAACGGCGAGACCGAACCCGAGGTGATGAAGATGTAGTCGAGCTTCTCCTCGGCATTGAACGCTGTCATGTCGTCGCACGTAACCAACGCGTCCGGGCGTTTCTTCTTGAGCTTCGCGAGCATGTGCGGGGATGAGTCGACCCCTCGATGCTCGGTTGCGCACCGTGTGCGTGGTTTTCCGTCCGATCTTAGCGGGGTCGGGTATAAGTGCGCTATACTTCACGGTTACATGCTATGACGAAGACAGTGGCGTGCAAGCGAAGTCTTCAGAGACGGATCTCGCCCGGCTGAAAGGATCCGGGCCTATCGCGCGCGTCAATTCCCTTCCGAGCAGCGCGTCTGAAAGCGGACGCGCGGGTCGTCGTTTCCAAGTCGGCTCGCGCGAGATGCCAAAGTAGGGCGCGACGGGTGCTTCCGTTATCGAGTGAAAACGAGCGGGCGATGTCCGCGCCGCATTCGAGGGCTGCGTGCGAAACGCTTCCGTCGATGGGCGAGCGGGCGCGTCAACCGGGGTGGTACCGCGAGAGCCTTCTCTCGTCCTTGGACCTGAAAACTTGCGTTTCAGATTCCAGGGACGCGAGAGGGCTCTTTTTTGTACCGGACAGGAAAGGCGAAGTCACATGGCGATTACTGAAGAACTGTCGGCGTTGCGCGCGTCAACGCTCGCCGATATCGAAGCAGCCGAGACGTCGGCGCAGCTCGGACGGTCCGCGTGGCGGTGCTCGAAATCCGGCACGTTGACGGGGTATCTGCGCTCGATGGGCCAGGTTCCCAAGGAGGAGCGGGCTGCGGTCGGCAAGGCCGTCAACGGGCGCGTGTCGCCGTCGAGGAGCGCTCGGGGCGGCCAAGGCGAAAGCTCGATGCGGCTGAGCTCGCGGCGGCGATCGACGCGGCGGCTGTCGACGTGACGCTTCCGGACGCGTGCAGCAGATGGGCACGCGCCATCTCATCAACGCGATCACCGACGAGATCTCCGAGGTGTTTCTCGGTTTGGGTTACACGGTGGTGCATGGTCCCGAGGTCGAGACCGACTACTATAACTTCACGGCGCTGAACGCGCCCGCGGACCATCGAGCCGCTCGATGCAGGACACGTTCTACGTGCGCGATCGCTCGGGTGACGAGGCTGCGGTGCGCGGCGAATCCTGTGCTTTGCCGCACGCAGACCTCCGGCGTGCAGGTTGCGTGATGGAAGCCAGCAGGAGCTTCCCATCCCCATCATCGCTCCTGGCAAGGTGTACCGTCGCGACGTGGCCGATCCCTCACACCTCCCCCAGTTCCACCAGATCGAAGGTCTCGTCATCGACAAGGACATCACCTTCGGCGATTTGAAGGGTACGCTCGAGTACTTCTGCAAGCAGGTCTTCGGCCCCGGAGCGCAAGACGCGTTTTCGCGCGCATTATTTCCCGTTCACCGAGCCTTCCGCCGAGGCGGATGTCAGCTGCGGCGTGTGCGGCGGCGGCACGGGTCACGCACGACGGCGAGCGCTGCCGTATGTGCAAGGGCACGGGCTGGCTGGAGATCCTCGGCGCTGCGGCATGGTCGATCCCAACGTCTTGCAGATGAGCGGCATCGACCCGAGGTTTATTCGGCTTCGCCTTCGGCGTCGGCGTCGAGCGCGTCGCGTGCTTGAAGTACAACGTGCCCGACCTGCGCATGTTGCTTGAGGGCGATATGCGCTTCCTGCGCCAGTTCTGCGCGTTGCGTTCGAATCGGCTTGATTAACGCGCGAAGCGCGTTGAAGATAAGGAAGAACGAACATGAAGGTATCTCTGAAATGGCTGTCCGACTACGTGGACGTGCCATCGACATCAAGGAGTTTCTGCGACCGCCTCCGACCTCACGGCACAGGCGTCGAGGGCGTTGAAGCTCGGTTCCGCTTATGACGGCGTGGTGGTGGGCCATGTGCTCACCTGCGAGCCGCATCCCGACAGCGATCACATGCACGTGGTCACGGTCGACGTGGGGGCGGGCGAACCCGTGCAGATCGTGTGCGGCGCGCCGAACATCGCCGCGGGCATCAAGGTTCCCGTCGCCACCATCGGCGCGGTCTTGCAGGGTGACTTCAAGATCAAGAAGTCGAAGCTGCGCGGTGTGACGAGCTGCGGCATGTGCTGCAGCAAGCGCGAGCTGGGCATGGGCACCGATCACGAGGGCATTTGGATCCTTCCCGAGGATGCCGCGTGCGGGCAGCCCATCGCCGATTACCTGAAGCTCGTCGACACGGTGCTGGACCTGGAGATCACGCCGAACCGTCCCGACTGCCTTTCCATGGTCGGCATGGCGCGCGAGGTGGGCGCGATGTACCAGGTGCCCGCCTCCGATCCCTTGCAGGACATGGCGGGAAAGCTCGAGGTTTCCGCCGCCGAGGCTGCTTCGGTCAGCGTGTCCATTGAAGACGAGGTGCGCTGCCCGCGCTACACGGCCCGCGTCATCCGCGGGTGCAAGGTGGGCCCGAGCCCCGACTGGATGGTCGAGCGCCTGGCAGCCATCGGCCAGCGCTCCATCAACAATATCGTGGATGTGACGAACCACATCCCTGTTCCTGTTCGGGCAGCCCCTTCCTGCTTTCGACTTCGACAAGCCCGTCGGTGACGACGGCGCGGCGAAGGTGATCCGCGCGGCTCGGGAGGAGGCTCGTCACGCTCGATGGCGAGGATCGCGCGCCCTCACCCCGACATGACGGTTATCGCCACGCCCGAGCGCGGCGCCGTGGCGCTCGCGGGCGTCATGGGCGGTCTCGATACCGAGGTCACCGACGAGACGACGAACATCCTGCTCGAAGCTGCGACGTTTGAGGCGGGTCGCACCTCGCGCACTTCGCGCAACCTGGGGTTGATCTCCGAGAGCTCCATGCGTTACGAGCGCGGTGTGGACGGTCACAGCATAGAGGTCCGCTCCGCCGCTGCGGCTGCGCTCGTCGCCGAAGTCTCGGGCGGCACCGTCGTGCTCATGAACGAGGGTGACGAGATCGTCGATACGTGGCCTGTGCGCTCCGAACCTGTGAAGCTTCGGTTCCGCGTGCCTCGCTTCTGCGCCATGATGGGCTCCGACATCCCGACTGACTTCGTCGTCGGCACGCTCGAACGACTCGGCTGCAAGGTCGAGGGGGCGATCGACGCCGAGGTTCTCGAGGTGGTCGCTCCGACGTTCCGCCCCGACCTCGAGCGCGAGATCGATCTTTACGAGGAGGTGCTGCGTCTTTGGGGCATGGATCGCATCGAATCCACGCTGCCGGGCGGTCGCGGCCGCGTCGGCGTGCGCACCGAGGAGCAGCATCGCCTCGCTGGTCAACGACACGCTGCGTGCATGCGGCATGAACGAGACCATGACCTATTCCTTCGCGGAACCGAGCGATATCGAGCGTCTTCGCATGAAAGCTGACGATCTCGGGGATGCGGTCGAGCTTTTGAACCCCTGAACGCCGATCAGTCGGTCATGCGCCAGTCCATCGTGCCCGGGCTTCTGCGCTCGGTGGCCTACAACCAGGCCCGCGGCGTGAAGAACATCCAGCTCTACGAGATCGGCACGGTGTTCTTCGCCGCCGAAGGTCGCAAAAAGAAGCCAAGGAGCGCCAGAAGGTGGCGGGCGTCATGGCGGGCGCCATGCACGAGGCGGGTTGGAACCGCTCCGAGGTCGCTTTCGACTTCTTCGACGGCAAGGGCGTGCTCGAGAGCATCGCGCGCGAGCTCGCGCTGCCACAAGGTTCGCTTCCGCGCGCTTTCCGCCGAGGAGGCTCCGCATCTGCAGCCGGGCGCGCCGCCGAGATGATGGCGAACGGCGCGGTTATCGGTTGGGTGGGGGAGATCCATCCGCTCGCGGCCGACGCCTTCGAGGCGAACGCGCCGATCGTCGCCTTCGAGCTCGACATGGCGGCGCTCGTGAAGGCCGCACGTCCCGCGCGCGACTACGTTGACGTTCCGACGTTCCCCGCCGTGGCGATGGACCAGGCGTTCGTCGTCTCCGAGGACGTCACGCACGAGAGGATGTGCCAGGTCATGACCTCTGCCGGCGGCAAGCTGCTCGAAGACGTGCGCCTGTTCGACGTGTATCGCGACGAGGAGCGCGTGGGGGCTGGAAAGAAGTCGATGGCGTATTCGCTGACGTATCGCGCCGCCGACCGCACGCTGACGAGCGAGGAGGTCGAGCGTGCGCACGAGCGCCTCGTGAAGAAGGTGTGCGGAGCCACCGGCGCCGAGGTGCGCGGCTAACGGCTTTTTAACCGGCGGCTGCTGGATCTAAGGTTGCGCTGGCGGCCGCGAGCGGCGACGTGAGCGGTTCTTGCGGTCGCTGCTGAATGATACGGGTAGAGGCCCGCGTCTGCTCCCCTGCGGGGCAGGCGCGGGCCTTTTTCTCCGTTAGATCGAAAGCGTCATGCCGTCGAGCGCGGCCACTACGCGCCCTTCGTAAGGTTTGAGGAATTCCACCAGCTCGGCGTAGGTGATCGGCTCGTCGTAGTGCATGCACATATGGGTGAGGTAGATGGTCCCGGCTTCAAGCTCCAGGCCTCCTCGATGCACTCCTGCACGCTGTGATGGTCGTTCGGCGACCAGTTCCGTTTCCAGAACGTGGCGTCCATCGCCAGGATGTCGCACCCTCGCACGCGCTCGGCGGTTTCCTTCGGCAGGCGCGCCGTGTCGGATGCGTAGAACACCTTCGTGCCGTCCGTCTCAATGAGATAGCCGTAGGTGCGGGTGCGTGCGTGACCGGGCAGGCGGTGTAGCGCACGCCGTCGAACTCGTGCGTTTCGAACGGCTCGATCACATGGGCGTCGAGGCAGTAGTCCATGTAGTGGAACTCGCTGAGAATCCCCTCGAGGGCGGTCTTGGAGCCGTACGTCGGCATCTGGCGCTTCTGCACCAGCTGGACGAGGTACTCGTACTCGCCGAGCCCGCCGATGTGATCGAAGTGCGCATGGGTGAAGAGGATCTCGTCAACGCGGCGGATGCCCTCGCGTAAAAGCTGATGACGCGCGTCGGGCGGCGTGTCCACGATCAGCGTGGGCACGTGCCCCTCCCCGTCGGCGACGCCGCGGATCATGATGCCGCAGTCGCCGCGCGCAAGCACGGGGTTCTCCCGCGCCTCGGTGCACGCGGGGCAGTCGCAGAAGAAGGGAGGGCACGCCGCATCCTGCGGCGGTTCCCATGAACGTGAGGGTGTGGGTTTTGCTCGCTGCCGGTTTCTCTGCCATGGGACGTGCTCCTTCGAATCGCATTCTTACGTTGTCCCTCAGTATAGTCGGGGGATGGATCTGCTCGCAGGGCGCGTCGGCGGCAGGTTCGCGTTATCTCATCTCAGATCGCGCCGCACGTGTCAGCGGAGGGTTCGCGTTTTCTCATCTTGAATCGAGAGCGCGTTTTTTTCGCGACGATTCGCCCAAAGGGAAGCGGCGATCATCCTCCGTGTATCGTGGCGGGCGCGTCGGCTCCGGCAAGGCGAGCCGGCATGATTCGTGCAAGTGGGGTGGGGGGGAACCTCGCCTCGCTTGAGCCGTTCGAGCAAAGCGGCGGCGCGGGTTCGCAGCGTCGCGCGCGGCTCGGTCGATCATGGCTTCATGATCGCCATTTGTCGGAAAACAATAGGGGATTGTGGCTACTATTGAACACCATCGCTATAATCCCATGTTTGACTAGGTGCATTCGCACGCAGGCGTTGGGAGAGAGCGCCTGCGTGCGAGGTGTTCTAGCCTTCGTCGGGGGTATCCGGCGGGCGAGGGCGTCATACCGAGGGGTGTAGAGAGGTTTTAGGGCTTTCCAACCTGTCGGTTCGATGCTCGAAGCGGTTCGCTCGGCTAAACTCTGGCGATGTATTGCGAACGTGAGGGCGTTTTGCGCTCGCGGAACGCTCTTGTAAGTCGTTGAAAGTAAAGAGACGAGAAGAAGAGGGGAAGGTAGATGACGGAGATTTCGAAGACGTCGAGCGGTTTCAAAAAGACCTCGTGTGTCCTGATACGGAATCAACCGAGGTCGACATCAACCAAGATGGCGTCACTGTGGTCAAGTCGCTCTGCTATTTCTGCCATGCTAACTGCGGCGTACTCGCCTATGTTAAGGATGGCGACGTGATCAAGATCAAGGGGTGATCCTGATTACTCGAGCCAGGGCGGTCTGTGCTGCCGTGGTACCAGCGCGCTTCTGCACGTGAACCATCCTGCCCGCATCAACCATGCGCTCAAGCGCGTGGGCGAAAAGGGCGAGGGCAAAGTGGGAGCAGATCCCGTACGACCAGGCTATTCAGGAAGTGGCCGACAAGCTCAACCAGATCAAGGCCGAAAGCGGCGCCGAGGCCATCGCCTCCGCCGGCGGAACGACGCGCACCGATGACTTCGCCCGCCGTCGCTTCCTGAACCTGTTCGGCACGCCGAGCGGTTTCCCAACGCGCTTCTGTGCTGGATCCCCACCTTCATGGCCGAGACCTGCGTTGCCGGCTGGTCTCCCGTTCGAGACCGATCTGGGCACCGCTGCGCTCGCTCATCCTGTGGGGCTTCAACCCCGGCGCCTCCACGCTCGGCGGCATGCACGGCTACACCGACCTGCAGAAGCAGGGTCTGAAGATCATCGTGGTTGATCCTCGTTATTCCGAGACCGCCTCGAAGGCCGACCTGTGGCTCCCGCTGCGTCCCGCTCCGACGCCGCGCTCGCTGCACTGGCGCGCTGCTGCACACCGTCATCTACGAGGGCATGGCCGACTACGAGTTCATCGGCCAGTGGTGCGACGGCTTCGATGAGCTCATGGAGCACGTTGCTCAGTACTCGCCCGAGTGGGCCGCCCCCCATCACCTGGCTCGAGCCCGACCAGATCCGCGCCGCCGCTCGCATGTACGCCATGAACAAGCCCGGCTGCATCCAGTGGGGCTGCACGTGGGACCAGATCGGACGCGCTTCGACCACCGGTTCCCATGCGCTTGCGCTGCTGCGCGCCGTGTGCGGCAACCTCGACGTCCCCCGGGCGGCGACGGCATGCCCGGTCCCGCGCTGAACTTCCTCACCGACGAGGAGCTCGAGCTCAACGAGCGCCTTCCCGAGGAGAGAAGGGCAAGCAGATCGGCTCCGACAGGTTCAAGCTGACCACGTGGCCCGGTTACCAGCTCATCTCCGATAACGCTAAGCGCACGTGGGGCAAGACGCTGCCCTCCGAGTGGTTCTGCGAGGCTCACGGCCCGTCGGTGTTCAAGGCGATCCTCACCGGCGATCCCTATCAGATTCGCGGCCTCATCTGCAACGCCACCAACCCGGTCAACTCCTACGGCGATGCGAAGATGACCCTCGCCGCGCTCAAGAAGGTCGAGTTCCTGGTGACCGTCGACTACTGGATGACCCCGACCGCGTTGTTCTCCGACTACGTGTTCCCGGCTGCCGGCGCCCTCGAGCGTCCGATCATCGTCACGCACTACGGCGCGACCGACTCCGTCATGGGCGGCCGCCGCGCCATCCAGCCGAAGTACGATCGTCACGACGACTTCACCTTCTGGCGCAAGCTCGGTATCGCATGCGGTCAGGACGAGGCCGATTGGCCTTGGGAGACCATCGAGGAGGCGTATTCCGCCATCATCGCCCCGCTCGGCCTTCCGGTTGCGAACTGGGACGAGTTCGTCGAGATGGTTCGCATGTACTATCCGCCGCTGCATCAGAAGAAGTACGAGTCCAACGGCGGCTTCTGGACGCCTTCGGGCAAGGTCGAGTGCAACTCCTCGATCCTGCGCGAGCTGGGCTATGCCGGCATGCCGACCTACATCGGCGCCATCGAGAACCCCATCGACACGCCCGAGCTGCTTGACGAGTACCCGCTGGTTCTCACCACGGGCGGCGGCTTCATGCCGTATCACCACCCGAGCACTTCCAGATGCAGGGCATCCGCTTCCTGTACCCCGATCCGTACTTCTCCATCAACCCGAGACGGCGGAGAAGATGGGCATCGCCTACGGCGATTGGTGCTGGATCGAGACCCGTCGCGGCCGCATCAAGATGCGCGCGAACGTCGAGCCCGAGGTCGATCCTCGCGTGATCTTCGCACCGCGCGGTTGGTGGTTCCCTCGAGCGTGACGGCTCCGCCGACCTCGACAACCCGTTCGGCTGCCTCGAGTCCAACGTCAACGTTCTCACCTCGGTCGATGCCGAGCATTGCGACCCGATGGGTGGCTCGTGGGGCTAACCGCGGTCTTCTGTGCAAGGTGTACAAGTGCACCGAGCTCGATCACGACTACAAGCCTGCCGATACTCAGTTCTCCATTCCCGGCTCCGTTGCCGAGCCCGGCATTCACGTGATGCCGAGCGAGGGAGAAGCTCTGCCGCGAGAAGATCCCGTTCGAGAAGCCCGTGCCCACCAAGGAAGTCCCCGAGGGTTATTACTGGGTGTGGCAGAACGACGGGCTGTTCCAGAAGGACACTCACTTCAAGCTCGATGACTCCGGCTGGCTCATCGATCCGAAGACGAGCCTACATCGACGCTTACACCGGATGGCGTTACGACGCTGCCAACGAGTGCCTCGTCGACGACGCCACGGGCACCATGTACACCATGGACCGCCAGGAGATCAAGTTCGTCGCGGGCATCCGCTGCTATCCCGGCCAGGCTGCTCCCTACGAGGTTCCTGCGAACCTGACGTGGAACGCCGAGCTCGGTTACGCGGTTCTCGGCGACAAGCCCTACGCCTACGATCCGAACAGCGGCTGGCTGATGGACCCCGAGACCGGCGCCTATCATGACGCGAACTACGGCTACATCTACGACGCGGAGCAGGGCAACCTGCTCGACGAGGCGACGGGCAAGCGCTACAGCATGTCCTACGAACCTCTGGGCGAATAAAGACGGCTATCGAGTAGGAAGGGTAAACAATGACTCGTTACGTTATGGTCATCGATCAGCGTCGCTGCATCGGCTGTCATTCCTGCACGGTTGCCTGCCGTACGTGGAACAAGCTGCCGCTCGACATCATCTACAACCCCGTGGTCACCGAAGGCTGCCAGGGCGTGGCCGAACGTCCACAAGAGCTGGACCCGCTTCTGTGCATGCACTGCGCCAACCCCGAGTGCGTTCCCTGCTGCCCGTCGGGTGCAAGCCAGCAGGACGAGGACGGCACCGTATGGGTCGATCCCAAAGTGCCTGTCCTGCAAGGGTGCGTGAACGCCTGCCCCCCTACGGCATGCGCGACGCTTCTCATCTCGAGTCTCGTCTGCATCGTTTTCGTGCGCAAGTGCACCTTCTGCCGTGACAAGCGCCAGGCTGATCCGGATGCGCAGCCCTATTGCGTGGAGACCTGCCACCAGAGGCTCGTATCTTCGGCGACCTCGACGATCCGAACAGCGAGGTTTCGAAGCTCATCGGCTCTGTCAAGACCGAGCGTCTCTTCGAGGAGTTCGGCACCGAGCCTCAGATCTACTACATTCCTGAGTTGGGAGGCAAGGCATAATGAAGCATCATTACTGGGGAACCGCCTATCGCCCCTGTACCTGTTCCTGGGCGGTTTGGCAGGCGGCATTCTGTTCTTGTCCGCCATCTTCAACACGTTCGTCGTCCCGGCTACGGCGAGGTTTTCGCCATGCCGGTGTTCTGGTCGCTCGTGGCTATCGCCATCGGCTGCGTTTTCCTGGTGGTCGACCTCGGCCAGCCCGGCGTTTTCTGGCGCGTGTGGACGACGGCGAAGTCCATCATCAAGTGGGGCGCGACTTTCCTGGTCATCGCCGCGGTTTTCGCACTCCTGTACCTGCTCGCCTACCTGGGCGACAGCTGGACGTTCTTCGCGCCGCTCTCTGACGCGCTGAAGCCGGCTGCGGGCGTGTTCCTGATCATCGCGGGCTTCTTCGGCCTGTGCATCATGATGTACACCGCATCATGCTCTCGACCCTGAAGGCGCATGCTTTCTGGGCGACGCCGGCCCTGCCCGTGCTGTTCACCATCTCGGCTATCTCCACCGGCTGCGCCGCCGTGGTGCTCTCGGTCGGTGGTTGGCCGGCACAGGTCTCGCTTGAGACGCTCATTGTCTCCGAGGTCGTGCTCTCCATCCTGCACATCGTCGACATCATCCTGGTCGTGACCGAGATCATCGTGCTCATGACGATGGTTCTGTCCTTCCTCGGCGCCGGCAACGTGACGGCGAAGGCCGCCGCAAGCGTTGGGTGAAGGGTTCCTACGCTCCCGCGTTCTGGATCGGCATCGTTGGCTGCGGTCTTGTGCTTCCGTTCATTCTGTACGTGGGCGGTCATGGCGTGGCTTCCGAGGTCATCGCTCCCGTGCTCGTGCTCATCGGCGGCTGCATCCTGCGCTTCCTGGTCGTCAACACCGACGACCGCGCGCCGATCCCGGCGAGATTCGCTACTACGAGCGTGTGGCGAAGCCGACGCGGAGTTCGTGTCGAAGTGGACTTACGGCAAGAACATCTACTAAGGATGGTCTGCCGGTTCGTTTAACGCGAGTCGGTTGAGGCCCTGCCCGTGCATGCGCGCGGCGGGGCCTCGGGGTTCAAGGCGCGCGACGTCTCGAACCGACGAAGGGCCGGCGGCTGAAGCGGTTATCGTGGACGCGTTTCCGTTTTCCGCCTTCGGTTCTTCTTCTGATCTGCATGCGGGTTCGGCTTTCGCCGGCCCGCTTCTTTGCGTTTGCGAGAGGTCTATCATCGATAGGGTTCCCGAAAACGCAACGAGGAGGCTGTCATGGGGGAATATCGTTTCACCGATGCTTTGACGGGCGATGTCGTGACGTTCGACGACGCGGGCGGCGATGCGCATCTTGTCCCGAGCAGGGGGCGTTTTGCCTGATTGCGTCGCTGTTCTTCCGGGATGCTCGTTTGTGAACTATGCCATGCCGCTGGTGTCGGCGGTCTACGACACGCTCGTGGAACGGGGGCGGTCGACGGCATCTCGCTTCTGTGCTGCGGGAAGATCTTGTCCTACGAAGCCGATGGCGCCGAATTGATGAAGTCGTTTCAGCTGCAGCTGTGCGATCATTTGGCGGACACGGGAATCAAGCGCATCGTCGCAGCGTGCCCGAACTGCGTGAAGGCCCTGCGCGAGGGCCTGGCGCTCGACAGAGCGATGCGCAGGTGTCGAAGTAGTCGTGCTTCCGCGCGTTATGGCTGATCTGGGGTATCGCGTCGATCGCGATGCGGCGGCTTTGCTCGTGAAGGGTGACGCGTCTGCTCCTCTGGTGCTGTGCACGCACGATTCGTGCCCCCGACCGAGGCGAGGGTGAGTTCGCTGACGGGTTGCGCGCCATGCTCCCCGAAGGCTCGTTCGTCGACCCCGCTCACAGCAGGCGGCGCTCGTTGTGCTGCGGCTCGTCTCCGCGTGCTGCGGGTAAGTTCGAGGCGGCCGATAAGATCGCGCGGCGCAACGGCGAGGAGGCGGTCGAGGTTGGGGCCGATGCCATCGTGACCGCGTGCATGAGCTGCGTGTTCCAGCTGAACATGGCCCAACCCTACGTTCAGGCGCTGCACTTCCTCGAGCTGCTTTTTACTCGTGGCGCATCGATTGGGCGCGCGTCGGCGGATGGATGAAGTATCGTTTCCTGTTCGACGAGACGCTCGGCGTCGTGCGCGAGGGGGGAAGCGAGCGGTCTTTTTCAAAAGGGCTCGGTGGCTCTGCAGATTCTCGGTAGGACGACGGGTGGAAGATGACGGTGGATAATCGAAAGGGAGCGTGCTGGTGACGCAAGAGCTTAAGAAGACGAATTGCCATTTCTGCGGGTACCTCTGCGGTTTCACGGCGACGGTTGAGGACGGTCGCGTCGTCGATCGCCCCCGATCCGACGCGCTACCCCTATGACGAGCGCATCTTGGCGGGGTGCCGTCGCTGGCGTATGAACCTCGACGTGCTTGACGGCGCCGATCGCGTCAACTACCCGCTGCGTCGCGCGGGCGAGCGCGGCGGTGGTAGGTGGAACGCGTGAGCTGGGACGAGGCTCTCGACGATATCGCGCGTCGTCTCAAAGAGCTCATCGCGGAGCATGGTGCGGGTACGCTCGCTTCGATGATCGGAGGGCCTCATACCTCGTTTTGGCCCCTGCACCGGTTCATGAACCTGTTCGGGTCGCCCAACAACATGGGCATCGGGCAGATCTGCTGGAACCCCGCGCATCTGGATGGACTGCTGACGTTCGGTTGGACGGTCGAAGCCGCCTCACCCCGAGACGGGCTGCGTGTTCCTTTGGGGCACCAACCCCGCCGAATCCGATAACTCGGCGTTTTGGCGCGCTATCCTGCAAGTGGGGGAAGTCGGATACGCCGCTTGTCGTGATTGATCCGCGGTTCACGCGAACCGCGCGATGCGCCGATTTTGTGGATAGCGCCCAATCCTGGCACCGACTTGCGCGCTCGCACTCGGCTTCATCAACGTTATCATCGCCGAGGGTCTCGTCGATCGCGCCTTCGTTGACGAGTGGTGCTCGGGCTACGATGAACTGGTTGATCACGTGTCGGCTTACACTCCCGAGCATGTGTCGGATATGTGCGATGTTCCTGCGGAAGACATCGTGCGCGCGGCGCGGCTGTTCGCGGGCGATTATCCGTCCGTCTTGGTTTCGGCCGCGGGATCGATCAGGTGGGGCGTCGGTTGCTCCGACGCATCGCGCCATCTGCTGTTTGCGAGCCATCACCGGCAACGTTGACAGGCAGGGCGCGTGCGTTCTCGCAGAGGGAAGCGATTTCGTTCGGAGGTCGACCTCGAGTTAACGCTCGAGCACGCCGATGCGCTTGAGGCGCTGAGCCTCAACACCGGCGTCACGCCTTTGCAAAGCTACGATGGCTACGCGCGCGTCGCGCGCCTGACGGAGCGGCTCGGGCGTAAGCTCCCTGCGCGCTACCTTACGTCGGCTCATCCCGATTTGGTGCTGCGCGCGATGGAGACGGGCGTTCCGTATCGCGTGAGCGCGCTTATCGGGAGGCCACGAACCCTCTGCTCACCTACGCCGACACGCACCGCGTCTACGATGCCCTCATGAAGCTCGATCTCATCGTGGTGCTCGACTATTACCTCACGCCCACCGCGTCGATCGCCGACTACGTGCTTCCCTCGGCGGGTGCCATTGAGCGCGCGACGTTCCAGGCGCACGGCGGCGTTGCCAACATCGCCTACGGCGGCCCTGAAAGCGGTGGAACCGTATTACGAGCGTAAGAACGATTACGATATCTTCCGCGAGCTGGGGCTGCGCATGGGGCAGGAGGGCCAATGGCCCGACGAGACGTTCGAGGACGCCATCGCGAGCACGCTCGCGCCGAGCGGCATGGACTGGGACACCTATTGCGAGCTGGGCTTGTGCTTCCAGCCGCCTGCGTACGCCAAGCATCGCGCTTGATGAGGAGGGGGGCGGCAAAAGGGCTTCGCCACCACCACGGGCAAGATCGAGCTGGCAAGCGAGATCCTCACCGAACTCGGCGGTCCGCGCCTGCCTGAGCCGGGCGAACCTCGGCGGTTGTGCAGCCGGGCGTTTATCGCCGAGCGGGAGGCGCAGGGATGGGTGCATATGCCGCTTATCACCGGCGCTCGAAAGCAGCCCTACAACGCTTCCATGTACATGAACAACGAAGAGTTCAGGAAGCGCGATCCGTTCCCCGTCGTCGAGATGAGCGAGGCCACGGCAGAGTCGCTTGGCCTTGCCAAGGGCGATTGCGTCGTTATTTCGACGGATAAGGGCGAAGCTCGATTCAAATTGGATACAATACGTATGAGAGACGGTCTAATAAATGCGGACTACGGATGGTGGCATCCTGAATGGATCGATCGGGCGCCGTTTGACGGAGGCATGTGGGAATCCAACGTGAACTGCCTCACGTCGTGCTCGCTTGACTAGAGCGAGCCGATGATCGGGACTTGGTCGTACAATGCCATCGACTGCATGATCCGCAAGGACGACGGGGATCTCAGCTGGCAGGTCGGCTTCTCGGCCTGATGGCTTCTCGCCGTCGATGCGCAAGGGCCGGCCGAATGCTTCGCGAGAGCAACCTCTCGCGAAATCTGCGGGTTAATCGTTAACTTTGCGCCGTCTATCGTTTTCGGCGATGTACGGCGTTTGATACGGAAAAGGCGAAGGAGAGACAAGTGGCAGAAAAGAAGCAAGCTCTGCTGGTGTTCAGCAAGCCCCCCATCCCGGTATGGTCAAGACGCGTCTGACCACCAAGCACGGCGGTTTCCTCAGCGACGAGCAGGCGGCCGAGTTCTTCAGGCGCAGCCTTTACGATGTGTCCGAGGCGTGCATGCACGCGCTCATCGAGATGCAGCGTGAAAACGATGCGCTCGTCGCGGCTGATCCGACCGCAGACAAGATCACCCTACGATTTCTTCGTCTCCACGACGCCTGCGGAAAACGTCGAGCTCATGAAGAAGACCTATGACGAAATCGGTCCGTGGCCGATGGAGATCCACTACATCACCGACAAGGGCGCTACTTTCGACGATCATTTCGATGACGCGTTCAAGCAGATTTTCGACATGGGCTACGAGCACATCGTTTCCGTCGGCGGCGACATTCCGACCATGCCGAAGTCGCACGTGACCCAGGCGTTCCAGTGGCTCGATTACTTCCAGGCGCAGGGCACGCCCGGTTTTCGTGTGCGCTCCGTGTCAGGAGTGCGGCACGTCGCTGGTCGGCTCTTCCTACAACACCGACATCAACCATCAGGGCGTGTACTACAACCTCAACGGCAAGCCCGCGCTTGATGCGTACATGGAGAAGACCGCCGAGAAGAACATCCCCATCGCGTATTTCGCGCCTATCGCCGATATCGACGAGAAGGTGGACCTTGCGCACGCCATTTCCTGCATGAGGGCCATCGAGCAGGCGGCTCGGTACCAAAACGAGCTGTTCGTGCCCAAGCGCGTGCTCTCGAGTGGGTCGATTTCATGGGCATTCGCGTGTGCACCCCGCCCAACGAGGAACACGACCCGCGTCAGTACATCGACGAGTAGGGTGTTGCATCGTTGCTTTGCAACGACGCAACCGCTCGACGCTGCGGCTCTCGTTCCGCCCGCGCTGTAGCGACGGGCGGAAAAACGCCGACGCCACGGCTTGGGTTCCGCCTGCCCTGACGGGACAGGCGGAAGGACCTGACGCTGCGGCTTCCTGCAGCACGCCGCCTTGGCCCCCAAGCGCACCTCGCGTACCGAAGTGCGCTTGGGCGAGCTTTCGCGCCAATTCGACGCACTGCGGAAACCCCGTTGACGTTATGAGCGACCGGCGAGCTTTCGAGCGACCGGCGCCTCGCCGGGTGATCCCGCCCGACCAGCTGATACCAACCGAAGGATTTGCAATGCGAGACTTACATAAGACAACGGCGCTTTGCCCGACGTGCTTGAAGGAGCTTCCGCGCGTGTGTACGCCGACGACGAGGGCGTTGTGGATGAGCCGCACGTGCCCCGAGCACGGCAAGCTCGACACGCGCATGTGGCCCGATGCCGAGCATTACGAATGGTTGCGCTCCGAGGCCTTCCCGAAGACCAAGCCCGTGAACACCGAGCCGATCACCGCCCGTGCCCGTGGGGTGCGGCACGTGCGCACGTCACGAACGTCGCGGCACGTTGCTCGAGATCGAGGTCACGCGCAACTGCAACCTGCGCTGCCCAGTGTGCTTCGCCAGCGCCGAAGGCGGCGAGGACGACCCCACCATGGACGAGATCGAGGCCATGTACGACACCATCGCGCGTGCGGTGGGCACCGATGGCGCCGTGCAGATCACGGGCGGCGAGCCGACGTGTCGCAAGGATTTGGTCGACATCATCTACCTGGGTCGCCAGAAGGGCTTCTGGGGTATCGAGATCAACACGAACGGCCTGGTCATCGCCGCGCGAGACGGCTATTTGGAGGACCTGGTGGCCGCGGGACTCACGGGCGTGTACCTGTCGTTCGACAGCGTGACCGGGGACGTGTACGAGGCCACGTGCGGTCGCGACATCCTCGATATCAAACTGCGCGCCATCGAACGCTGCCGCGAGGTTGGCATTCAAGTGGTGCTCTCGGTGGCTGTCGTGGCGGGCTTGAACGACGGCCAGCTCGGTGATCTTCTGCGCTTCGCGCTGGAGAACTCCGACGTGGTGGCGGGTCTGGCGTTGCAGCCTGCGTTCACCTCGGGCCGATTCGACGCCGAGCGCGCCATGCCCATGAGCGCGGGAGACGTCATCTTCAACCTGGCGGATCAGTCGCAGGGCCTGCTCGAGGTGCGTGACATCTGGCCGCTCGGTTGCTCGAACCCGCTGTGCGACACGGGCGTCTTCCTCGTGAAAAGCGAGGACGCCGAGCATGAGCGGATTCTATCCTGCGACGCGCCGCATGACCATGGAAGAGTACGCGGCGGGCTACAGCCCTGATTCGCCGCAGGGCTCGGTATTCCCTGGACATCCTGTACAAGAAGGGCGTCGAGGTGAAGACGGGTCTGTCCATCATCATCATGAACTACATGGACGCGGTGTCTATGGACACGCAGCGTCTGCGCGAGTGCTCCATGATGGTGACGGTTCCCGACGGGCGCGCGATTCCGTTCTGCTCGTATCATTTGACGAACTCCGCCGGCAAGCGCGTGTACCCGCCGTGGTGCAAGGAAGAGTTGCGCGGCGTCGGCGATCGCTAGCTTGTCGTCGGCGGCGGGATGCGTTCCTGCCGCCTTCGTTTACCCGCGCGCGCTCATGTGCGCGCCAACCAGGCGCCTCGATGCGCGGCAGGGCGAGTTTTCCGTCGCGTTTTCGTTCGCCTTGCGGAAAGACGTTATCAAGAAGAGGGACGAATGGCTGATTACACCATCACCAATGACGCGAACCGCTGCGTGCAATGCGGTCTGTGCGTGGCGTTTTGCCCGTGCAACGTGCTGGAGTTCAACGAGGAGGGCTACCCCTTATGCGGCTCATCCCGAGCAGTGCGTGGGGTGCACCACGTGTTCGGGCAACTGCCGAAGCGCGCGCTTCTGGTGGAAGCGACCGGTGACGCGACGTACAACCCCTTCGCGGACGAGGATCGTGCCGAGCCTATATCGGATGAGCTTCATGCGGAATACGCCGAGCTGCAACGCTCCATTATGCAAAAAGCCTCGGCCTTCGTTGGCAGCCGGTTGCGGTGAGCCTCATCGACAAAGACGAGCTTTTGCCCGACGTGCCCATGCCGCCCGGAGAACCTGCGTTTCTGCCAGGCCATGATGGCAGCGCGCCGCGGCGCGTCCATCCTCATGCCGCCGCATCGTCATTCATGCCCCGACGGCACGTCCATCTTCGGCATGACGGGCGTTCCCGAGAAGCTGGCAACCGGCGAGATCTACGTGCTGTTCCACAAGGTGGTCAACGCCGAAGCAGCTGCGCGCATGGTGGCCGAGCGCCCCACGCTTCCGCCGAAGAGCCGCCGTGCCACCTACGTGGCGCCGTTGGCGAAAACGGTGCGCGAGCGGAGGTCGTCGTGTTCACCGGCACGCCCGAGCAGATGATGTGGCTGTCCATGTCGATGAGCTACTACACCGGCATCGCCACGACTTCCACGCGTCGGGCTTCAACCCATGTGCGTGGAGGCGGTGCTTCTGCCGCTGACCAACGACGAGCCCAACATCACGTTCGGCTGCTACGGTTGCCGCGCGGCGACCGACATCGGCGAGGATATGATGTTCATGGGCGTGCCGACGCATCTGCTGCCGATGATCGCGCAGGGCGCGGCGGAGCTGGCGAAGAAGGCCGTTCTCGATTCGCGCAACAAGATTTACGTCGAGCCCATCATGTAGAACGCGTCCGCCCGCCCGCGAAGGCGGGCGGTTTTGCTATCGAGCACGTTGCCACGGGAGGAAAACATGGCATTGTTCACGCTGAGGCCCGCGCTTGAAGAAGGATCGCGAGCTGATCGACTGGTATCTGTACAACGAGGGCATGGATCGCATTCCCTCGCTCGAGAACGTGACGGTGGCGGCGAACGCCGACGATGATTGCGTGGGGTTGTGCCGCATTCTCGTGGGGAGGAACGGTGTCGCGCACGTGAACCCTGTGGTGGCTAACCGCGAGTGGCGCGGCTTCGGCGTGGGTCGTGCGCTGATGGATGACGCGCTTGAGCGTTTCGGCGAGCTACGGTTTGTGGCGCGCGGCGGGGCGGTTCCGTTTTACCGTGCACTCGGGTATACCGAGATCTCGTGGGATGATGTGGACACGTCGGTCACCGAGGAGTGCGATGGTTGTCCGATGGTCGACGAGTGCCATCCGTTGCCGATGGGAAAGAAGCTCCGATAGCTCGTTTCTTGCTTGCCGCGCGGTGCTAACCGGTGCTGTGGCCTTGCGGTTTGACGGATCGCGGCGGTTCGACTCGTGCGACGGCCCTTTCCGTTTTTCGTCGGCGCCTGCTGTGCTCGCCTGAAGCGGCGCGAGCGCGTGCGCGGGGGTTCTTTACAGGAAACGCGTTGGATGCGAAGAGGAGGATGTTTTGGCTGATCAGACTCTATTCGACATGGCGCTTGCGACGATAGACTCGCCGGTGGGCGCGATAACGCTCGCTTCGCGCGCGGAGGGTCTTTCCGGTTTGTGGATCGAAGGGCAGAAGTACCACGGGCGCACACTCGGCCGCGTGGTTGCCGACGGCAGCGAGCATATCGAGCGCGCACGGGCGTGGTTGAAGTCGTATTTCGCGGGCGAGGTACCGACGGTGGATGTGGCGTTGGCGCCGGTGGGATCTGAGTTCCAGATGCTCGTATGGGGATTCTCTCTGAGATACCCTACGGCCAGCTGACGACGTACGGCGATATCGCGCGCGAGGTGGAGGCGCGCAGGGGAGGGCGACGCACATCCGCGCTCGCGGTCGGCGGCGCGGTGGGACACAACCCCATCTCCATCATCGTGCCGTGTCACCGCGTGGTGGGCGCCGACGGCAGCCTGACCGGATACGCGGGCGGCCTTCTGCGTCAAGCGCGCGCTACTCGAGCTGGAAGGCGTCGACATGAGCGGGCTGTACACGCCGACGAAGGGCACGGCGCTGTAGGGTTTGAGCGAAAGGCAGGCCGCTTCACTTGATCCTCTTTCGTCGAAGATGAGGTGCTCGAATGATCCTCTGGACCGTTCAAGATATAGCTGTATGGGAACAGCTTGAGAAGACGGGGCTCTATACGGTTCCAGCCTGAGCTCATCGTGTTTCCAAGCGGGACGATGATGCTTGCAATCACATGAATTACGCGTATCGCTGGCTGGCAAATCAAATGAGCAAGTTTCTTGTTGGACCGCCTCCCGAGGGCGTCGAATACCCAATTTGGGCATGGTATAAGCGGCAAGGCCGCCATGATGGAAAGCCCGATATGCGGCAATATCACCAGGCCAAGGGTGGTCAGTGCGTGCGCATGAAGTTGGACGTGCCCGATTGGGAGGTGCTCCTGTCCGACTTCGACGACTGGCATCATGCGCTTAACTACTGGTATTTATCGCAGGATGAGGCAGATGACAGCGAATTCAATGAATGGATTGCGTCTCTCGGGGTTGGTTTTTCGCGATATCGGCAACTGGAATCTGCGTTCTTCGGAATTATCGCAGGTTCGGGCGAAAGTCGAGAGCAGCTGGGAGCGCATAGTGGGCGTGCGGCAGGGGGACGACTATTGGCATTTCCCGTGGGAGAAGCGCACGATCCAAGCAACGTTTTGGACCCTCTCCCTCGAGCACGTTGTCTCTGTCGAGCGGTTTGCATCGAGGTAGCGCAAAAAACGAGCCCCGAAGGACTCGCTAAAAATTCGATGGTGCACCATGAAGGACTCGAACCTTCGACCTTGGGATTAAGAGTCCCCTGCTCTACCAACTAAGCTAATGGTGCATTGCGTCTAACGCGAGGAAGTATGATAGCACCTATCGGTATTCCAAGGCAAGTGTATTCGAGATATTTATCGTTCGGGCATTGTGAGTCGCCGGTGCCTTGCTTGAAGCGGATGGGGTTTGCTCGGGGCGTTAACGTATGTTGAGCGGCATGTCGGCGGATCGGATCGCATGAAGGGGACGCAGTTCACGTTTACGGGACCTCCGAATAATGCGCGATATTCGCTGCGTCTTAAGCATCCACGATGTTCGTCGTATTTCCCTGTCTTGATATAATCGACGCTGTGGACAAGCGGCTCACCCACCTGCTTTACGCCGCTTACCACAACTTGGCTTTCGCGTTTGTCGGAGTCAAGAGATCGGGTGCGTCCACCATGCACCTGCTACCTTGTCCGGGCTCGCTTCGCCCAAAGCGTTAGGTGGGTGCGCTGGGCGAAGCGGCTACTCATTACGACGAATCTTGCTTGTACGGCAGAGGCGTTTTCTTGAGTCATGAAGGCTTCACTCGTCATGCGGCGATTCTTTCGCGCATAAGCGAGGCACGCGCCGCAGGTAAGAGCGTAGTAGGCCAATCCGATGATCGTCGTCGCCGCTGCGGTGAGGACGACGAAGCTCGCGAATCCCGATGACCCGATGGCGTCTGAGAGAAATCGAACGAGCCCGAGTCCGAACACGTCGTGTATGGCGGCGATTGCCATGATCGACGCGAAGCCGCTTCCCGTTTGAACAAGCACAAGACGGCGCAGGTCTGCGGGGTCTGCGCCGATTAGATGCGACGCGACGAGGTCTTCCTGCGCGTCGACGAAAAACGCCACCTGGTGAAGAGCGGCTACGGCAAATGACGCCACGATAAACGTAGCGCCGTAAGGATGCCGACGTAGCCGATCGGTGCAAAGCGCTATCGCTGCTGTGGCGTTGGCGGGGTCGGCTCGCATGCCGACGCCGAACGACAAGCCTGCGCATATCATGCATGTCGCCGCGGCGACCATCACGCACGCGCACGAGCAGCGGCAGCGCCGCTTTTGCTTATGGCGAGCTCATTCAGGCGAACGGCTAAAGGCCGTATGCCGCGTAAATGCCACTTGTCGAGGTGCGCGGAGGACGTTCGATAGGAGCGGCGCACCCGGCTTTACGAGGAAGAACGTTCCGCTGAGCGCAAGCAGCCCCATCGGCAAAAGAAGCGTGACGAACATCGCGGGCATTGCGCTGCATGCATACCAGGTGATTGCAAGCAGCACAGCTGCCGCCAGGAAGCAGGTCGTGCGCTTTGCAGGGGGTCATCTGCTTACGGCTGACGTATTCTTGACGCGCGTTCATCTGCTCTGCAAGGGGTTTGGCGCGACGCGCTGCGGGCGGCCGTGAAGACGGAGAAGGCGGCCAGGGCGATGAAGCATTTCCGCCGACCAAACGACCGCGTCGCTTGATAGCGTCCAAGAGGGTCGCCACGCGACGCCGAACGCGTACGCGGCAACGGCGGAAAACGCCGGCGATAGGGCGATGCCGCAGGCGATGCCCGTCGCAAACGCGACGGCGCACATGATGAAAGTCTCGATGGCGAGAATGCCCGAGGTTTGTGCACTGCTCATGCCGAGCAGCGCGTACGTGCCAAGCCTCGCGCTTGCGACGGCGTATGATGAATCGATTCGCGTAGGCGACAAGGCATGCGAACACGATGACGACGAGAACTGAGAACGCGCGCAGGGCATCCCCGATGCGAGCGTAGACGGCGCGTTGATCGGCTGTGAGGTCGAGTGAGGCAAGGTAATCAGCCGATGCGGTGAACGAGTACAGAAGGCAGACGGCTATGCAGAGCGTGATGAAGTACACCAGATAGTCGAGTGCGTTACGCTTTATGTTGCCCAGTGCCATTTTGAGATACATCGCGTTACCTTCATCCTCGCGGTTTGCTTGTCGAAGTGAAAGTGTGGATGAAAGGGGGAAATCTCGAGCCATCGATTCGGGTGACCGGTTTCTTTACGTTTGCGAAAGATGCGTCGACGGTTTGCGGTTTCCGGGCGAATCGTGCCCGGGTTTAGCTTGCAGCCGGCGCGAACTTGTCGCAAAGCCAGCCTGTTCCAAGCCCGAGCGCGGCGGGGGCGAAGTCGAGAGCGAAAGCGAACGCGTCGGCGGTCGCGATGTTGGTGAGTCCGAGGGCTGTTGAGAGGTCGAACGTCGCCATGATGAACAGCTCGTATAGGGTAGCGAGCGCGAACGGCGCGGCAAGCCGCCACTTTCCAAGGCTGCAAACGCGGCCGATGAAAAATGCCGAAATCGCGCTGATCGCGGGCAGCGCGCCGTAAAGCACCAGCAGCGTATAACCCATGATCATCCCGCCCGCGATGCCGCCGCTTGCCAGGCTCCCCAAAAGAGGGACAAGGCAGGCAAGCCAGGAGGTTCCGTAAATCGCGGCGGCGCGCAGCACTCGGCGCGTGCGGGCGGGGCGTGTGTCGGTCATGGGACCTCCTCGTGAGGCGGGCTTTCCGCTACAAGCCGCCGTGTATCGGCGGCGGTTTCGGGAATGCGGAAATGCAGCGTTACGAGCGTTGTCTTCTCCTTCGTGGTTATGCCGAGTTCATCGAGCAGGTAAATTCCCTCGCTGGCATCGACCGTGACCTCGAACTTCGCCATCTGCTTATCCGGCCAGAACGAGACGGATGCAATGTCCAGGCGCCCGGAAGAGCTTTTCGCCGTGCAAATCGTTTTGTCCTGGCTCAAAGTCATGCTGACGGGTGAAGCGGTTCCGCTGGTGAGGGATTCGAACTCCTCCGGCGGCGACGGGGTCCAGCGAGCGAAGTCGAGCGATGCGAGAACGCCAGCTGCCTGTTGCCTTCGTAGCGTTTCTCCCCCGTTGGCAGAATCTATGACGACGGTCCGTTTTTCGACAGGTCGTCGGCGGATACGAACTCGCCGAGAATCGAGCGCGTTGCCCATTTTCCTAAGCGATGACTGGGCCTCCATGGCGGCGTCGGTCGCTGCGGTTGCGAGGCCGTCGATCTGCTCATCGAGCGCGGTGCTGTCATCGTGACGAGCAGGAGCAGCCCGGACATCGCCAGAGCAGCAAAGACGCGATTGCAGCGGAGGCATGTCGGCGCTGCGAGTTTTTTCAGGGGCAGCGTATTGCGAGAAGCGGACAAGGTTGCCTCCCTTCGATCTGTGCCATATGCGTCCATTCTACGGAGCTTCGATGGGGGCAAGGGTGAATCGGCGTGCTGCAGATGAAGAACGAGGAGAAGGTGCCGCGAATAGCGAAACGATTGTTTCGCGCGCGCATTAACTATTCGGGCATTATTTTATCCCTACTAAAAAATAGTATGAATTATCAGATATCATTGTCGCGCCTGGAAACAACGTGTCAGGGAAAGGGGAGAGCGTGAGAACATCTGCATGCTTTGCGCACGTCGCGCGTCTTGCGCGTCATTGCGGACGAATGCCGTACTCCCGAGCGCTTTCCTCGGCAGTCGGTAATTGTTCCGCACGGATACGCCCGACGGACGCCGTTTTCGCGCTCGGGAGCCTTTCGATCGCATACGAACCCTATGCCATGCAAACGGCACCCGAAAGGAATCATCATGTCTGTCTCGCCGCGCAATGACTATCGTTTTGAAACGCTTCAGCTCCACGTAGGGCAAGAGCAGCCCGACCCTGCCACCGCTCGCGAGCGGTCCCTATCTACCAAACCACTTCGTACGTTTTCGACGATTGCGAGCATGCTGCCGCTCGTTTCAATTTGTCGGACGCTGGGAACATCTACGGCCGTCTTACCAACTCCACGCAGGACGCGCATTCGAGAGGCGCATCGCCGCGCTTGAAAGGGGGATGCGCCGCGCTGGCCGTGCCCGGGGCGGCGGCCATCGCCCACACCATCTAGGCGCTGCCCAGGCGGGAGGGCATATCGTAGCGCAGAAAACCGTTTACGGCGGCACGTACAATCTGCTGCGCGCATACGCTTGCCGACTTCGGTCATCGAAACCACCTTCGTCGACGCGCACGACCTCCGAAGCGGTCGAGTCGGCCATTCGCGACTACACCAAGGCCGTTTACCTTTGAAACGTTCGGGAATCCTAATTCCGACAATATTCCCCGCATTGGACGAGAAGCGAAGATCGCGCACTGCTCACGGCGTCGCCCTTGTCGTGGACAACACCTTCGCCACACCTTATCTGCTGCGTCCCACGGGCATCGGCCGCATATCGCCGCACCATCTGCCACGAAAATTCATCGAGTAATATTGCACGATCGCCTCGGCGGCGTCATCGTGGACGGCGGCACGTTCGACTGGAGCCAGCGCGGGAGCGTACCCCTGCCATATCCGGAGCCTCAACCAGAGCTATCATCGGCATCTCGTTCACGGAAGCTGCGGCGGGTGCGCCGTTTCGTCACCTACGCGTCCGTTATTCTCCGCAGACACCGTAAGCTTGCATCAGCCCTTCAACGCCTTTCTTCTGCAGGGTACGAAACGCTCAGCCTTCGTGCAACGTCATGTTGAAAACGGAAGCCGTGGTGGCGTATCTGGTGCAAAGGCCTTAGCGCGTCAACCACCCGAGCCTCCTCCCCTGATCACCCTGATCACGAGACGTATCGCAGTCTTTTCCCGCGGCGGCGCGTCGATCTTCACGTTTGAGATTCGCGGAGGCAAGGAGGACGCCTGGAGGTTCATCGATA
>VOFI01003768.1_pt1 | contig 31767 bp, 54 predicted proteins | sample 5384131 | NCBI WGS metagenome assembly VOFI01 (sample SAMN12384728, study PRJNA508395) | human gut metagenome | isolation source: healthy gut H | host: Homo sapiens
TAGTTTAGTCGTTGAAATAAGGCGTACTTATGTAGTATAGATAAAAATCTACTGGATATTCAGCTTGGCGATTCTTTTTCCACATGTCGGGCCGTATTCTGAACTGGAAGTTATAATGTCCCATACTGCAATGGAGTATCAGTCCGCTGTTTTTGAAACGGCGGAAAACTTTTTCGAAACGACTCTAAACGGCTTTCTATCAAGTCCAATATTTCGTTGGATTGATATACCAGATCGAAGTATTTCGATGCTTTTCGGTTGTCGAACGTATCGTAGAACCAGACGTTTTTCTCATCGAAGACCGGGTGAGTGCCGAGCTCGGTGTAGGGGGTATGTCGGGGTATCCTTTCCGTTTGATACGGGTGGGGGATATTCCGGTCATCTCGGCAACGATACCCGGTCATATTCTTTCCGGTCTCGATAGCATTGCAAGCCATTTCGGTTCCGGCCTTGATTCGGTTAATGTTATTTTTTTTGCTGTTACTGAACAGGTACAGGTCGAAGTCGACCAACAATCCGTAACGGTGCGATACGTCTCCACAGTTCCGGTGGAATGCGGAATTGAAGTTTATGCCGGTTGACATAGCAGAAATGGAGGAGGCATTTGTATTTGTAGTTCCTAAAAAAATCTTTTGGAAAGAACTTTTCTGTTTCTCATCATTTCGAGCATATCGATCGATTTGAAAGGTATCAGATGGTCGTCTTTTTCTAAAAATAGACAGTACCGGATAATTCCCACAGATTTTGTTTAAAAAGAACTTTCGGGTATTTCTTTGTGTGATCTTGTTCTGAATATTTCGCCTTTTGTTGTGGCCCACGAGGGTTTGTATACTGGTCAACGAGGTTTACGACCGAGGGAGCATCTTCTTCGGTATCGATCCAAAAATCGCATCCCATTTCTATTATTTTATCGTTAAATTCTGCCATTTAATTCTATTATTTTTTAATCCATTTCTATTCTACAAGTTATGGAAATACATTTTCTTTTTGTTTGATTTCACAAATATCCCCGATTTCAATCTTCTGTATTCCCATGAGTCTGATAGTTTAGCCGTCGAAATAAGGCGTACTTATGTAATATAGATAAAAATCTACCGGGATATTCAGTTTGGCGATTCTTTTTCCACATGTCGGGCCGTATTCTGAACTGAAGTTATAATGTCCCATACTGCAATGGAGTATCAGTCCGCTGTTTTTGAAACGGCGGAAAACTTTTCGAAACGACTCTGAACGGCTTTTCTATCAAGTCCAATATTTCGTTGGATTGATATACCAGATCGAAGTATTTCGATGCTTTTTCGGTTGTCGAACGTGTCGTAGAACCAGACGTTTTTCTCATCCGAAGACCGGGTGAGTGCCGAGGCTCGGTGTAGGGTATGTCGGGGTATCCTTTCCGTTTGATACGGTGGGGGATATTCCGGTCATCTCGGTAACGATACTCGGGTCATTCTTTCCGGTCTCGATATAGAGCGTACAGCCCATTTCGGTTCCGGTCTTGATTCGGTTAATGTTATTTTTCTTGCTTTTACTGAGTAGGTACAGGTCGAAGTTGACCAACAATCCGTACGGAGCGATACGCCTCCACAGTTCAGGCGGAATGCGGAATTGAAGTTTATGCCGGTTGGTATAGCAGAAATGAAGGAGGCATTTGTATTTGTAGTTTCTAAAAATCTTTTGGAAAGAGCTTTTCTGTTTCTCGATCATTTCGAGCATATCGATCGATTTGAAAGGTATCAGATGGTCGTCTTTTTCAAAATAGGTAGTGCCGGATAATTTCCACAGGTTTTGTTTTAAAGAATTTTCCGGGTATTTCCCTGCTTGGCATTATTTCATTAGGGTATGGTCCTAAATATTTCGCCTTTTGTTGTAGCCCACGAGGGTTGTATACCGGTCATGCGGGTTACGACCGAGGGAGCATCTTCTTCGGTATCGATCCAAAAAATCGCATCCCATTCTAATTTTTTATTGTCGAATGTAATCATTACTTTTAATCTTCCTTTATTCTATGAGTTATGGGAATAATAGCATGTAATTTTAATGCTTTTTCCGTAGTAATTTATCATCAATCTATGGAGGCGAAAAGATTCTCATATTTACTTAGTGAGGTGAGATAATTGTTCTTATATTCGATAAGACGTATTTTGGAGAAAGGGATTCTTTGTGATTGTATAAAGTTCGTCTGTTCATCTATTTTATTGAGAACAATGGATTTTCGGTTGAGCTTGGAAATTTTTCCGACAAGGATATAATCGTCCGATTCCAACCCTATCGCTATGTTTTCTTTTTTCTCCATGAAGGTACTGAAAATGTATGGTATTTGTACAATCTATACCCTTTCCTTCATATTTCCACATAGGTGAATAGTTTAGAGAAAGGATTTTTGCCGAAATTCTATCTGTTGAAACTATATTTTTTTGTTTAATGAAATTTTTATTGATAAATAAATATCCGTCGAAATTAAAATCTCTGACTTTGGTGAAGAATAATCCATTCTTCATTTTCTTGAATGACCACACCTTTTATATATTTCATTGTGGTTATTAACCTTGATTTCCCAGATTTCCAATCGGGGATTTTTGTGGAGTCTGTCGTTATATATTTTTGATAAGCGCACGAATAACGAGTATTCACTCGAAAAAAAGCGAATCTTCTGTAAAGGAAATTTTTTATATTCAATCCATTGTGCCTGTTTATCTAAAATCCTCATTGTTATGTATTGTTCGTTGATATTTTTTATTTCTCCAAGCCAAAATTTATGAGCTTTGTGTTGCCATATTTCAACGAGTTTCTCTTTATCTTTATCAAATAAAGCGGGAGGAAATAGAAGCGTAGAATTTATGAGCTCCCATTTTGAGTTGGAAAATATATAGTCTGCTATTCTATCTGTTTCGATGTGAAAATGGTCTATCCACTCTCGATTGATGAATGTATATCCATCGAGGACATAGTCATATGTATTTTCCAAAACAGCGACCCAATTGTTATCATGGTTCACGTAAAGGCCAGTGATAGGCTCTTTTCGTTGTTTTATTTTTATGGTAACAAGATTCTTATTTGTAACATTTTCTCCTTTTATCTCCTTTTTTTCATCTTCTGTTTATGATTCTTGTTCTGTATATTCGTCTTCCCAAGTTTCCGGGTTCCAGTTTTTTTCAATGCGGTCTATTAAAAAATTCTATACCCCAGATTCCGCTGGGTGGATATTCTTTTTGCTTTTTTGTTAGTTTTTTTACCAATCTCCATTCATTATTTTTTGAATATTGGTAATTACCCACCCTTTGAACACTCCACAAACTTTTTCTACATCTTTGAAATATTTAGGGACTTTGAACTTTTTGACTTCGGAAAAGCCGACTTTGCGAATGTATTTTCTTTCGTAAAGCTATTCCCAACGGAACGAAACAGATATATCGTTCTTTCTGTTGGACTAATTTTTCCAAATCGACAGGTTCATGGTATACCCCCGGAAGCAAGCGTATCAATGTCGTTTGGTCTACTTCGGCCATGTATTGGATATATGCATTCCCTATTGCCGTGGGGACTTCAAAAATATCCCCGATTTCAATCTTCTGTGTTCCCATGAGTCCAATGGTTTAGTCGTCGAAATAAGGCGTACTTATGTAATATAGATAAAAATCTACCGGGATATTCAGTTTGGCGATTCTTTTTCCACATGTCGGGCCGTATTCTGAACTGGAAGTTATAATGTCCCATACTGCAATGGAGTATCAGTCCGCTGTTTTTGAAACGGCGGAAAACTTTTCGAAACGACTCTAAACGGCTTTCTATCAAGTCCAATATTTCGTTGGATTGATATACCAGATCGAAGTATTTCGATGCTTTTCGGTTGTCGAACGTATCGTAGAACCAGACGTTTTTCTCATCGAAGACCGGGTGAGTGCCGAGCTCGGTGTAGGGTATGTCGGGGTATCCTTTCCGTTTGATACGGGTGGGGGATATTCCGGTCATCTCGGTAACGATACCCGGGTCATTCTTTCCGGTCTCGATATAGAGCGTACAGCCCATTTCGGTTCCGGCCTTGATTCGGTTAATGTTATTTTTTTTGCTGTTACTGAACAGGTACAGGTCGAAGTCGACCAACAATCCGTACGGTGCGATACGCTTCCACAGTTCCGGTGGAATGCGGAATTGAAGTTTATGCCGGTTGGTATAGCAGAAATGGAGGAGGCATTTGTATTTGTAGTTCCTAAAAATCTTTTGGAAAGAACTTTTCTGTTTCTCTATCATTTCGAGCATATCGATCGATTTGAAAGGTATCAGATGGTCGTCTTTTTTCAAAATAGGCAGTACCGGATAATTCCCACAGGTTTTGTTTAAAGAACTTTCCGGGTATTACCTTACCGGGTATTGCATTGTGGGGTCTTGTTCTGAATATTTCGCCTTTTTGTTGTGGCCCACGAGGGTTGTATACTGGTCATGCGGGTTACGACCGAGGGAGCATCTTCTTCGGTATCGATCCAAAAATCGCATCCCATTTTAATTATTCTATTTTTAATAAGCCCATAATAATTATATCATTTATTTGAAAGTAAGGTTACTTATCATCTTCAAATGGCATAGATTGTACAATGGAATTTTTTTGAGAATCCTAATAATGCACAAAATATCAGCATGGTATTTCGATAGAATTTCATAGTACGCAAGTTTGGGTGTTTCTTTTCTCAAAGAAAGGGAATATTTATTAAAAAACAAAATATTCTCAAAAAAAATGAAAGGCGATTAATTCATTAAAGTTAATCGCCTACAAAAAAAAATATATACTTATACTCATTCGTCGGCCGATTCGTGTTTGCGGTATTCTTCGATCATATAGCCTTTTACTTCCTTGAATAAGCGAGTCGCAAAGACAAAGTCGTTCAGAGCTTCGTTAGATGATGTGAATATTTTGGCACGATTTCCTACCCACTCTCTGTGTCCTTTTATTAATAAAGACAATATTTTCACCGATTCCTATTACAGAGTTCATATCGTGGGTATTGATGATTGTCGTTATATTGTATTCGTGTGTAATATCGCTTAATAATTCGTCGATAAGGATAGAGGTTTTCGGATCGAGTCCCGAGTTAGGCTCGTCGCAAAATAAGTATTTGGGATTCAATGCGATGGCACGAGCTATCGCCACGCGTTTTTGCATACCTCCGCTGATCTCCGACGGATACAAATCGTTAACTCCTTTTTAGATTAACACGCTCTAAACAAAATTCTGCTCTTTTTTTACAAGTGGCATAGGTGTCTCGTGTGAACATTCTTAGCGGAAACATGACATTGCCCAATACCGTCTCTGAATCGAATAGGGCCGAGCCTTGAAATAGCATGCCTATTTCGTTCCGAAGTTCTTTAATTTGTGAAGCCGACATCGAAGTGATGTCTCTACCGTCATAAATAACTTGTCCTTTATCGGGTTGCATGAGACCAACGATACATTTCATCAATACCGTCTTGCCGGAACCACTCTGACCGATAATAAGGTTTGTCTTTCCAGAGTAGAATTTGGCGGAGACATTGTGTAGAATGACTTTCCCGTCGAATGATTTGGATATATTATTAACTTCTATCATCAAAATAAAAATTTGAGTGAGAACCACGTCGAGAAGTAAAACGATAACGCTGCTTACGACGACAGAGTCGGTACTGGCTTGCCCGACTTCTAGTGCTCCACCTTTCACTTTGTATCCATAGTACGAGGCTACGCTACTGATGACAAAGGCGAAGAAGAGTGCTTTGAATATGGCTTGCCAAATGTAATATTCATTAAAAAAACTTTGTAGTCCATAGATGTATTTTGACACGGATATTATGTCGGTGAATTGGGCTATCAAGAATCCACCCGTAATACCACTCGCCATACTGAACACGACCAATACCGGAATGAAAGAAACCATTGCCGCGATTTTGGGTAATATCAACAGGTTGGCAGAGTTGACGCCCATAATTTCGAGTGCGTCTATTTGCTCGGTTACCCGCATGGTTCCTATTTCGGAGGCTATGTTTGACCCGACTTTACCAGCCAAGATCAGACATAATATGGAAGAGGAAAATTCCAATAAGATGACATCTCGGGTAGCCAATCCTACGGCGTAGGCCGGTATCATGGGCGATACCACATTCTTTTGCATTTGTATGGCAATCACGGCTCCGATGAAAACGGAAATAGTAATGACGATGGGAATAGAGTCTATTCCTAATTTGTATATTTCGGAAATATATCTTTTGAAAAACTCTCTCCATCGGTCCGGTATTGTAAATACGCGTCTCATTAACAAGACGTAATCTCCCAACTATTTTAATGAATCTTGTATAATCATATCCGCTAATTGGATTATTGAAGAACAAAAGTAATGAAAAAGAATCGATGAGCCATTATCTTTTATAGTAGAATTAAGTTCTTAATCATTTTATTTCGTTAAAACGACTGATGGGATTGTCTATTTTCAATATCTTTGTCTCTGTGAAGATTGAATGCGGTTTGGCATAGTCAAGTCGAAAATGCAATTTTCGCTTGCCTCTGCGCTTACCTTTCACTATTTTTGCAGATAATTTTAAAAGGTAGAAATATGTTTTCCAAATTTTTTTAAGCATCAACCGGTGGCTGCCAATACCGAAGAGAAGGTTCATTTGAATGTTCAATCGGATTTGGAATCTTCGGAAAATAATATGGTGCTGCGAACCGAAGATTTGGTAAAGAAATATCGTCAGCGGACGGTTGTGAACCATGTGTCGATAGATGTTACACAGGGGAAATCGTGGGGTTGTTGGGCCCGAATGGCGCAGGAAAGACAACGACTTTCTATATGACGACCGGATTGATAACCCCCAATCAGGGGCATATTTATCTGAATGATCTCGATATTACAGATTATCCGGTTTATAAACGGGCGCAAATCGGTATCGGATATTTGGCGCAAGAGGCTTCGGTGTTTCGCAAGTTGTCGGTGGAAGATAATATCCGGTGTGTCTTGGAAATGACTCATACCACCAAAGAGTATCAGCGGGATAAACTGGAAAGTTTAATCGCTGAGTTTCGATTACAGAAGGTACGTAAAAATTTGGGAGACCAACTATCGGGAGGTGAAAGGCGTAGAACCGAAATTGCACGCTGTTTGGCTATTAGTCCTAAATTTATTATGCTCGATGAGCCTTTTGCAGGAGTCGATCCTATTGCCGTGGAAGATATCCAGTCTATTGTATATAAGCTGAAAGAAAAAAATATAGGCATCTTGATAACCGCCCATAATGCGCCCGAAACACTGAGTATTACCGACCGTGCTTATTTATTATTCGAGGGTAAAATACTTTTTCAGGGCACATCGGAGGAATTGGCTGAAAATCCCGTTGTCCGGGAAAAATATTTAGGGCGTAATTTTATCTTCCATCGGAAAAAATTCCTTTGATTTCGAGACAAAAACTTTTTTATAAAGCACGTATAATAAAATTACCGTACCGATAAGGCTCGCTCCGGCCAGCCAGCTCGTAGGGGGAACCGCTTGTGCCGATCGTCTCTATCAGATTATCGGGGGATTTGTCATTTGTAAAATAGGAAATGCACGCGACCGTGCTGTTATTGAACAGGTGGGCGAATATCGGTAGCCATAGATTTTTGCTCCATATCAATAGATATCCGAAGAATGCGCCTAATAATAATCGAGGTATAAAACCATAGAATTGTAAATGTATGGCACTGAACAGGAATGCACAAATCCACACAGCTACATGTGCCCGGTGATTTTTGTCTTGTACGATTCGTTGAAGAACACCTCTGAAAATCATTTCTTCGCCAATTCCGGTGAGGATTCCAATCCCGAAAATGACGGCTAAGAAATGAGAAAATGAATTTACTTGCAGGATTTGTTCGGTTATCTTTGTCGCAGCATTTTCTTGTTGACGCATCCATTGTTCAATATTATGCAACGCTTCGGGCAGGTGCATGGCTTCATTCCATTCTACGATTCTGTTAAGAGCCGGAGTCGCAACGATGAATAAAGCGATTATCCCTAACAATTCTATGATACGCGGGGCTTTATTCAAATAAAGGGATTTTCCTGCATTTCCCCAAAACAGAGTCGCAGCGATCCATGCCGGGAGAATGAACATGCCTATGTTTTTTGTAAATACATGGCTATCAACAATGCATTAGAGCCTTTTACAAAAAACATGGGAATGGCAACGATTAGAGCTCCCCATAAAATTAAGAGTAGCAGAATGATAAGTTTTATCCCTGTCGATGAGTTATGGCAATATCCCGAGATTCTCATGTATTCATTGTTTTCGTGTACAAATATAACGTAGGTGTCATTAAAATATGCGGTTGTGTGGCAACTGTTTCATATTTTACGCAAAGGTAACAAAAATAAATATAGGGATAGTTTGTCAAAGAGAAAGAATATAAGCAATATGTGCGTGTTTTTGTCAATATAATTTTTTGAAAATGTAGATAAATATTTATATTTGCAAATATAAATGTGGCAATTTTATAATTTATGAAAGTCTCTATCATAAAATATAATGCCGGAAATGTATATTCGGTCGAATGTGCGTTACGCCGATTGGGTGTAACGCCGGTTGTTAGCGATTCTCCCGACGTGTTGTCGCAATCTGACAAGGTTCTTTTTCCCGGAGTGGGAGAGGCTTCTTCGGCGATGAAATATAAAAAAAGAGCACGGGTTAGATAGGGTTATCGTCGATCTCACGCAGCCGGTGTTGGCTATTTGCATCGGATTGCAGCTTTTATGCAAACACTCCGAAGAAGGAGATGTTGACACATTGGGTATATTCAATACGCCAGTCCGTCGGTTTGTTCCAGAAGATACCGAACAGAAGATTCCTCACATGGGGTGGAATGCGTTGACTTGTTTGAAAAGGCCCTTTGTTCACCGGTATTCCAGAAGGTAGCTATGCCTATTTTGTACATAGTTATTATGCTCCTGTATCGGCGTTTTCCGTGGCGGAGTGTAACTATGTAGTTCCATTTAGTGCGGCTTTAAATAAAGGTAATTTTTATGCGACCCAGTTCCATGTGGAAAAAGAGCGGTACAGTGGGTATGCGAATTCTTGAAAATTTTCTTTCGTTATGATCGAGCTGATTCCTGCCATAGATATAATGAACGGTCGATGTGTCCGGTTGTCGCGAGGGGATTACTCTTGTCGAAAGGTATATGATGAAAATCCGTTGGAAGTGGCGAAAGCGTTTCAAGACAATGGATTGAACAGGCTACATTTGGTCGATTTGGACGGTGCGAAAGCCGATCATGTCGTAAATTATAGGACGCTTGAACAAATAGCTACTCATACGTCTCTTTCCGTCGACTTTGGCGGAGGAATAAAAGTGACGAGGACTTGCGTATCGCATTTGAGTGCGGCGCCGATATGGTGACGGGAGGAAGTATCGCTGTGAGGAATCGTAGTTTGTTTCTTCAATGGCTCGATCGGTATGGCAAAGAGCATATAATTTTGGGTGCAGATGCCCGAGACGGGAAAATATCAATAAACGGGTGGCTCGAAGAATCGGAGTGGGAATTGATTCCGTATGTCCGCGAATATGCTCAGGCGGGTGTTTATAAAGTAATAACGACAGATATAAGCCGAGATGGTATGTTGGAGGGCTGTGCCGTGAATTTGTATGAATCCATGCTGTCGGAGATTCCCGAAATTTACCTAATTGCGAGTGGGGGAGTCGCTTCGTGGAACGACATAGAGTCGTTGCAATCCATAGGTGTTCCTGCCGTAATATTGGGAAAATCGATTTACGAGGGGAAAATATTACTGTCGGAAATATCCCGGTTTGTCGCTAAAAATCAAAGTTATGTTGGCTAAACGTATTATACCGTGTCTCGACGTGAAAGACGGAAAGACCTGAAGGGAACGAAGTTTGTGGATTTCAAAGAGGCCGGCGACCCGGTTTTATTGGGCGAGATATACAGTAAAGAGGGAGCCGATGAACTTGTTTATCTCGATATAACTGCATCGAGCGAGGGTCGTAGCACGTTCACAGATTTGGTGAAACGGGTGGCTTCCCGTATCGACATACCTTTTACTGTCGGAGGCGGTATCAACTCTTTGCAAGATATAGACCGTTTATTGAATGTAGGGGCGGATAAAGTGTCGTTGAATTCTTCGGCTCTGAAAAATCCGAAAATTATAGACGATGTGGCAAAAAAAATTCGGTTCACAGGTTTGTGTTATCGCAATAGATGCTAACTTTGAAAATGGAAACTGGGTTTGTTATTTGAATGGTGGAAAAGTCGCTACCCAACGAACGCTTTTTGAATGGGCTTTGGAAGCAGCTGAAAGGGGAGCGGGTGAGATACTCTTTACAAGCATGACTCATGATGGCACTCGAAGCGGATATGCCCATGAAGCGTTATTGGAACTTCACCGACTATTACCTATCCCAATCATAGCTTCGGGAGGAGCGGGTACGAAGGCGCATTTTAAAGACGCGTTTCTCCGTGGCAAGGCCGATGCCGCATTGGCTGCGGGCGTATTTCATTTTGGCGAGATAACGATTCCTGAGTTGAAAAAATATTTATCGGAAAGTGGTATTCCTGTGAGGAGGTAAGTTTATGGAAAAAGAAACGATACAGTTGGATTTCGAAAAAATGGGTGGGCTTGTTCCAGCCGTTGTTCAAGACGATGTTACTCAAAAAGTACTTATGGTAGGGTTTATGAATGAAGCTGCTTTTCATAAAACCTTAGATACGAATCGAGTGACATTTTTCAGTCGGACGAAAGGTCGATTGTGGACCAAAGGAGAACAAAGCGGAAATTTCTTAGAGGTGAAATCCATTCTACCGGACTGTGATAACGATACGCTTTTGATTAAAAGCAACTCCGTGTGGTCCTGTATGTCATACCGGGACGGATACTTGTTTTGGAGAAAAAAATGAAGATGCACTTTCATTCATCGGGTATTTGCAAGATTTCATAGAACGGAGAAAACAAGAGATGCCCCAAGGCTCATATACAACCTCGCTTTTTCAGTCGGGGATAAACCGTATGGCACAGAAAGTGGGAGAGGAGGCTGTGGAGACAGTCATCGAAGCTACGAATGGGACCGATGACCGTCTTATTTATGAAGCCTCGGATTTGTTGTACCATTTGATTGTGTTGCTTACTTCGAAAGGGCATCGCATAGAAGATTTAGTTCGAGAGTTACAGAAAAGACATCAATAAAAAGCTATGGAAAAGAAGTTGCTTGTCAAATATACCGATGTGCAGATTTGCCGGGAGGAACTGACTATATTGAAACACATCAATTTTGAGTTATACAGCGGTGAATTTGTCTATTTCATCGGACGTGTGGGTAGTGGAAAAAGTAGTCTGCTGAAAACGATGTATGCCGATTTGCCTATTTATGAAGGAGAGGCAATCGTGCTTGATTTCGATGTTCGCCACCTCAAAAATAAAGAGATACCCAATTTGAGACGAAAACTGGGTATCGTGTTTCAAGATTTTCAGTTATTGACCGATCGTTCGGTATACGAGAACCTTGCTTTTTGTTTTGAGGGCTACCGGTTGGAAAGATAGAGAAGAGATAGACACCCGTGTGTCGGAAGTTTTGGATCAAGTGGGCATGCGCAAAAAATCTTACAAAATGCCTCATGAGCTATCGGGGGGTGAACAGCAGCGAATCGTCATAGCCAGAGCTTTATTGAATTCGCCTAAAATCATCTTGGCCGATGAGCCTACCGGAAATCTCGATCCTCAAACCGGGCAACAAATCGTGTCGTTACTTCATCACATCTGCGAAACAGGAACCGCCGTTATCATGACGACTCACAATTTGAATTTGGTAGAAGAATTCCCGGGAAGAATCTTGAAATGCGAAGATAAAAGTTTGGTAGAAGTTTAATGGCGAATAGTTGATAATCCCGCAAAAAAGACATATTTTTGCGAAGAAATAAGAACCGTTTTGTTATATTAAAAACAAGTAAATAAAAAATGAAAGTACTCAAATTTGGTGGAACTTCCGTCGGCAGTGCTCAATGCATGAAAGATGTTGCCAAATTAATTTGTGATGGGAATCGGAAAATCGTAGTGTTATCGGCTATGGCCGGAACAACGAATACCTTAGTGGAAATATCTGATTATTTGTATAAGAAAAATACAGATGGCGCTAGGGAAACGATCGGAAATCTCGAAAGGAAATATAATAAAGTCATAGACGAATTGTATAGTACCGACGAGTATAAGCAAAAGACACTCGAAGTAATTAAAGGGTGTTTCGACCATATTCGTTCCTTTTACAAAAGATTTGTTCACTTTATTTGAGGAAAAAAAAAGTTATCTTGGCTCAGGGCGAGTTGATGTCGACTGCGATGATGAATAACTATTTATTGGAGCAAGGGGTGAAATCGGTTATTATTCCTGCTCTTGATTATATGCGTACAGACAAAAATTCAGAGCCTGACAACCAATTTATTAAAAATAAATTGCTTTCATTGCTTCAAGAAAGTCCAGACGCCGAAATTTACATTACTCAGGGATATATATGCAGGAATGCTTATGGAGAAATAGATAACCTTCAAAGAGGAGGTAGCGATTATTCAGCGTCGTTGATAGGTGCGGCAATCAATTCAGAAGAGATACAAATATGGACCGATATCGATGGCATGCACAATAACGACCCTCGGTTTGTAGAGAACACGAAGCCTGTTCGTTTCCTGCAATTTGAGGAGGCCGCAGAATTGGCCTACTTCGGTGCGAAGATATTGCATCCTACATGTGTATTGCCGGCCAAGTTGAATAATATTCCGGTGAGACTTCTTAATACGATGCAGCCCGAAGCTCCGGGTACTCTGATTTACGATCATTCATCAGATGGGCAAATTAAAGCGATTGCCGCTAAGGAGAATATTACAGCCATAAAAATAAAATCGGGGAGAATGTTATTGGCGTATGGTTTCTTGCGGAAGGTATTCGAAATATTTGAAAGTTATCAGACTTCTATCGATATGGTGACGACATCGGAGGTGGGAGTTTCTCTTACGATAGACAACACCAAACATCTGCAAGAAATTCTCGACGATTTGCGTAAATTTGGAACCGTGACTGTCGATGAAGATATGGTGATCATTTGCGTTGTCGGGGGATTTGGAATGGAACAATGTCGGGTTTGAGTCCGAAGCTGTTCAAGCCATGAAAGATATTCCTGTGCGAATGATATCTTATGGAGGAAGTAACTACAATATTTCATTTTTGGTTCGCCGGGAGGATAAGGTAAAGGCTCTTCGGTCTTTAAGTCATTATCTTTTTGAGAATAAATAATATATTGTCATGTAGAAATATCTCTACATGACATTTAAATTTTTGTGTGTATAATGTTTCCCATCAGCCATTTCAATATAACGAGGACTCCTTTTTATTATTATGATAAAACATTGCTGAGTAACACATTAGCAAAACTGATTCGCTTGGCAGGAGAACGGAATTATCATGTCCATTATGCTGTAAAAGCCAATGCTAATCCAGAAATATTGAAACTTATCGCGGCTTCGGGAATAGGAGCCGATTGTGTGAGCGGAGGGGAAATAAAAGCTGCTTTGGAGGCAGGGTTTCCTGCAAAAAAAATTGTATTTGCCGGGGTTGGAAAGGCCGACTGGGAAATAGAATATGCCCTTGAAAAAGAAGATATTTTGCTTTAATGTGGAATCGGCAGAGGAATTGTCGGTTATAGAAGAACTTGCCAAGAAAAAGGAGAATATAGCTTCGATTGCATTGCGTATTAATCCGAATATCGATGCTCATACTCATGAGTATATTACGACAGGACTTAGTGAAAATAAATTCGGTATTCCTATCGAAATGTTGGATTCGATATTTTCGCAAATACAACGTTCTCCGCATGTTCAGCTTGTGGGATTTCATTTTCACATAGGGTCTCAGATATTGAATTTAGAAACATTTCACGTTCTTTGCGAGCGAATCAATCAACTACAAGACGATTTGTCGAAGCGCAATATTCAAGTAAAACATATTAATGTAGGTGGTGGATTGGGAGTCGATTACGAAAATCCCGATAAAAATCCTATTCCCGATTTCGGTCGTTATTTCGATATTTTTCAGCATAATCTGAATTTGAGAGGGGGCCAACAGTTGCATTTCGAGTTGGGACGTTCTATCGTTTGTCAATGCGGATCGTTGATAACCAGAGTACTATATGTCAAGAAGGGTATCGAAAAAACAGTTTGTTATCGTAGATGCCGGTATGACCGATTTGATTCGTCCGGCACTTTATCAGGCACATCATTGTATCGAGAATATTACTTCGGATATGGAGAAGTGCCGATATGATGTCGTTGGACCTATTTGTGAATCTTCGGATTGTTTCGGGAAAGATGTAATGCTCAACGAGACAAAAAAGAGGTGATTTGATTGCCATTCGATCGGCAGGCGCTTATGGGGAGGCTATGGCTTCCCAGTATAATTGTAGGACATTACCCGGATATTTGATAGAATAATAAAATTATTAACAATAATTTTTATTTTCGTATTTAGAAATATATTATTTTTGCCATTATAAAATTGTAATCATTACAAATAAAGAAAGATGAAAGAATCGGCACAAAATAGATTACGACGATATAATATAAAGCCTTCGGTGCAACGCATGGCCGTGTTGGATTATTTGATGACACACCATACACACCCCACAGCCGATACGATATTCAATGCTTTATATCCATCTATTCCGACGTTGTCCAAAGCTACTGTTTATAACACTTTAAATTTATTGACAGAACACGGTGTTATACAGATGATTACGATCGATGAGAAAAATGCCCGTTTTGATGCCCGGGAGACTCCGCATTTGCATTTTAAATGTGCTTCTTGCGGAGAGATATTCGATTTTGATTTACCCCCTTTACAAATAGAATCTTTGAAGGATTATGATATTTCTGATATTCAAGTTTATTGTAAGGGAACGTGTCCAACTTGCCAGAAGAAAACTCAACATTAAATAACTAACTAAAATAACCAATCATGAAAAAATTTATTTGTACAGTATGCGGTTACGTATACGAAGGTGATGAAGCTCCTGAATTTTGCCCGCAATGTAAACAACCTCGTTCAAAATTCAAAGAAGTTGTTGAATCAGATGAACTTGATTTTGTAACGGAACATCATATCGGTGACGGTGTAGTAGAGGATGCCGAAGTTATGGAGGGTCTTAAAGCTCATTTCATGGGTGAATGTACCGAAGTAGGTATGTACCTTGCCATGAGCCGTCAGGCAGATCGTGAAGGTTATCCCGAAGTGGCAGAAGCCTTTAAACGTTATGCTTGGGAAGAGGCTGAACATGCATCTAAGTTTGCAGAACTTTTGGGAGAAATCGTTTGGAATACAGAGAAAAATCTAAAAGCTCGTATGGAAGCTGAAAGTGGAGCTTGTGCAGACAAAATGCGTATTGCAAAACGTGCCAAAGAACTTGGCTATGATGCTATACATGACACTGTACATGAAATGGCTAAGGACGAAGCTCGCCACGGTAAAGGCTTCGAAGGTTTATACAATCGTTATTTCAAGAAATAAAATTGTATTTATATTTGTAAGAGGGGTAGCTCATCTTGTGAGCTACCCCTTTTGTCTATTGCCCATTATTGTAAAAATCGTTATCTTTGCGCACACTATCAGATTAATTTCAATGAAAAATATACGCAATTTTTGTATTATTGCACATATAGACCACGGAAAAAGTACCCTGGCCGATCGCTTGTTGGAGTATACCAAAACCATTGCAGACAAAGATTTACAGGATCAAGTTCTCGACAATATGGATTTGGAACGAGAACGGGGAATTACGATCAAAAGTCATGCAATACAGATGGAATATATTTACAAGGGTGAGAAGTATATTCTGAATCTTATAGACACTCCGGGGCACGTGGATTTCTCTTATGAAGTTTCTCGGTCTATTGCCGCATGTGAAGGTGCATTGCTTATCGTCGATGCCTCTCAGGGAATACAAGCACAGACTATTTCCAATCTGTATATGGCGATTGAACATGACTTGGAAATCATACCGGTTGTCAATAAAGTAGATTTGGATAGCGCTCGTCCCGATGAAGTAGAAGACCAAATTATTGATTTGCTGGGGTGTAAACGGGAAGAAATTATACGTGCCAGCGGAAAAACAGGACAGGGGGTCGAAGATATTCTTTCGGCTATTATAGAACGGGTAAATCCTCCTCAGGGAGATGTGGATGCACCGTTACAGTGCCTTATTTTCGATTCTGTATTTAACTCATTCAGAGGAATTATCGCTTATTTCAAAATTTGTAACGGACGAATAAAAACCGGCGATAAGGTAAAATTCGTTGCGACCGGAAAAGAGTATGAGGCCGATGAGATAGGTGTTTTGAAATTGGATATGGTTCCTCGAAAAGAGTTGTCGGCCGGCGATGTAGGATACATTATTTCCGGAATAAAAAACGTCCAGAGAGGTGAAAGTGGGAGATACGATTACCCATATAGAGCGACCGTGTTCTTCGGCAATCGATGGATTCGAAGAAGTTAAGCCTATGGTCTTTGCCGGAGTGTATCCCATCGAAACAGAAGATTTTGAGAACCTGAGAGCTTCATTGGAAAAGCTGCAATTAAACGATGCATCCTTGACTTTTCAACCTGAATCATCTGCGGCTTTGGGCTTTGGTTTCCGATGTGGCTTTTTGGGGCTGCTCCATATGGAAATTATTCAGGAAAGATTGGATAGAGAATTCAATATGGACGTTATTACCACGGTTCCGAATGTTTCTTATAAGGTTTACGATAAGAAAGGTGCAATGGTGGAGGTTCATAATCCTTCTGGATTGCCAGATCCTACGTTGATAGATCACATCGAAGAACCTTATATACGGGCATCGGTCATTACTTCGACCGACTACATCGGACCTATTATGACTTTGTGTCTGGGGAAGCGTGGAGAGCTGGTCAAGCAGGAATATATATCGGGGAATAGAGTAGAGATTATCTACGATATGCCGTTAGGAGAATTGTCATTGATTTCTATGATAAACTTAAAAGTATATCGAAAGGGTATGCTTCTTTCGATTATCATATTCATGATTTCAGGGGAGTCTAAATTGGTCAAACTCGATATTCTTTTTAAACGGGGAGTCGGTGGATGCTTTGTCGACGTTGACGCACTTAGACAATGCGGTAACTTTTGGACGAAGAATGTGTGAAGAGTTGAAAGAGCTTATTCCTCGCCAGCAATTCGAGATCGCTATTCAGGCCGCAATCGGGGCTAAAATTATAGCCAGAGAAACGATCAAACCAGTGCGTAAAGATGTTACGGCAAAATGTTATGGCGGTGATATCAGCCGGAAACGAAAACTGTTGGAAAAACAGAAAAAAGGGAAAAAGCGTATGAAACAAATCGGTTCGGTAGAAGTGCCTCAAAAAGCATTTCTAGCGGTATTGAAACTCGATTAGGGTAAATCGGTTTCTTTTTTTCGTCATTGGAAAACCGTAAAAGGCTTTCTTTGTTTAAATTACAAATACGGAATGTTATATGGATAGCTTATATGCCATAAAAAAGTCGATTAAAAATTATGCCAGCGGAGGTAATGTTTTGATAGTGGCGACATTGTTGGCTTTTATCATCGCTAATTCTCCGATTGCCGATATGTATTTTTCTTGGTGGGCACAACCTATATCTTTACAGTTGGGGGATTTCAACTTATTTAGCCATAATGGGCATCCTATGACCGTAATGGAATTTATCAACGATGCATTGATGGCGATTTTCTTTTTTTCTATCGGACTGGAAATAAAGAGAGAGGTGTTGGTTGGAGAATTGACCTCCATAAAGCAAGCATTATTACCGATCGTTGCCGCTATTGGTGGAATGGTTATTCCTGTTTTATTATTTATGTATATTGGCAGAGGCAGTGATTTCCTGAGAGGGAGTGCCATTCCTATGGCGACAGATATTGCTTTTTCGTTGGGCGTTTTGGCTATGTTGGGAAAAAAAGAGTCCCCATTTCCTTGAAAATATTCCTAACAACATTGGCGGTGGTCGATGACATAGGAGGTATATTGGTTATTGCGATTTTCTATTCCAGTCATATATCGGTTACTTACTTGTTTTTATGCTGCCGGCATATTTTTGATTTTATGGTTGGGCGGACGTGCCGGAATCAATAGTAAAATGTTCTATTTCATACTTGGCGGTGTAGGTTGGTTTTTATTCTTAAATTCAGGTATTCACCCTACGATAGCCGGTGTATTAGTGGCTTTCTGTATTCCCGCTAAACCGGTATTGGCGACTACTCGTTTTATCAGTACGATTCGAGATGAAATAGCTAATTTCCCGCAGGAACAGTTTCATGGGGACAGCGATAGCTCGATAATGCTCTCCAAAGATCAAATAAACTGTTTGAAGAGTATAGAATCTGCATCCGATAAAGTGATAAGCCCGTTACAAGACCTTGAAGATACATTGCATCCCGTGATCAACTATCTTATTATCCCTTTATTCGCTTTTGCCAATGCAGGGATCGTTTTGTCGGGAATAGAATTGTCTTCGTTATTTACGGGTATTAGTTTGGCCGTTTTTGTCGGGTTGTTGTTCGGAAAATTTGTGGGTATCTTTTTTCTCTTCTTGGTTAATCATTAAACTGAAAATTGTTCCGATGCCGACACACTCTACATGGAAGTCGTTAGCGGCAGTATCTGTGTTGGGTGGTATTGGTTTTACAGTATCTTTGTTTATTGCAAATCTTTCTTTTGGTAATATGGGGCCAGAAGGAATAGAATTGTTGGAACATGCGAAACTCGGTATTGTAATGGGGTCTCTCGTATCCGGTATTTTAGGATATATCTTACTTAACCTATTTTTACCGAAGCAACAAGAAATCGAGTAGGGCGCTTATTCGAATTTTATAGATTTGGCCGGGCGAATAAGCGCAACCAAATAGGAAGGTGCGATCAGCATCAAAACCGATACAAGCATGCAGCCGATGTTCAACCATAAAACGTACCAAAAATTTATTTCGATAGGAACATAAGGTACGTAATATGCTTCGGGATTGAGTGTTACAATGTGAAAGTGTCGTTGAATCAGGCATAGGACGACACCAATAATATTCCCCCATATCATACCTTTCCCGACAAGGAAAACCGATACGTATAAAAATATTTTCCGAATAGAGGTATTGTTTGCTCCCTAATGCTTTCAATATGCCAATCATATTCGCGCGTTCCAATATAATAATGAGTAATCCTGAAATCATGGTAAAGCCCGATACGGCGGCCATGAGAATAAGTATGATCCAGACGTTCATATCGAGTAAATCGAGCCAGCCGAAAAAGACCGGATTCAATGTGCGAATGGATTGAGGATAATAATGTGTCCCATAATCATCGGGACGGTCTATTAATTGTGTATATAGTTCATATGCTATGTCATCGGCTCTATCGAAATCTTTTATCATCAGTTCTATTTCGCTATACTGGTCGGGATTCCAATCGTTAAGGCGTTGAACATGTCTTACATCTCCGATAATCAACAGTTTGTCATAATCCGAAAAATCGGTCTGATATATTCCTGAAATAGAAAATCGTCGGGCTCTTACTTGCTCTTGGACAAAGTAGCAGTATATTTTATCCCCGATATGCAGATCAATTTATCAGCTATGGTTTTGGAAACGAGGACTTCGTTGGATATTATTGAGTCTTGAATTTTAGGTAAACAGCCATCGACCAGATATTTCTTGAAAAAAGACCAGTTATAGTCGGGGGTAACTCCTTTCAGAACCGTTCCCATAAAATCGGTATCGGTCTTTATCATACCCAGTTTTGTCCCGATAGGGTCTATTTTTGTGATGTCATCGCATTCTGACAATATTTCACGCAGACTATCGGTATATTGAATCGGCTGCTTTTCGTAAGTCATGTTATTATCGAATGACGTTATCTGAATGTGAGCGCCGAATCCTACAACTTTGCTTCGGATTTCTTTTTTGAAACCGATGACAATCGCAACCGACAGTATCATTATGGCTAATCCTAGCGCAACACCGGCCACAGCTACACGTACGGCCGGTGGGGTAGCTTTTTTCGATGCTGTTTGTCGAAATGTATACGATTAGCAATATATAATTTCCAATTATTCATTGATGGTGCGGCCGGGGTATGTTTCTAATGCTTTTTGTAAAACGATTAGAGCTTTTGATAGTTCTTCTTTTTCCAGTACATAGGCTAAACGAACTTCGTTCTTCCCCAATCCGGGAGTGGTGTAGAACCCTGAGGCGGGAGCCATAAATATGGTTTGTCCTTCGTACTCGAATTCAGATAAACACCATTCACAGAATTTATCGGCATTATCTACCGGTAATCGAGCTACGGTGTAGAATGCTCCCATAGGGATAGGGGAGTAACACCCCGGAATTCGGTTTAAACCGTCAATTAGGTGTTTACGCCGTTCTACATACTCGTTATAGGTAGAAAGCATATAACTTTCGGGAGCATCGATAGAGGCTTCGGCTACGATTTGTCCTAAAAAGCGGTGGACTGAGTCGGGCCTGACAGAATTTCATAACACTCTTTTTTAATTCTTTATGTCGAGTGATCAGGGCTCCTATTCGAATTCCGCATTCGCTGTATCTTTTTGAAACGGAATCTATTAACACTACCTGTTCTTCAATCCCTTCTAAGTGGAAAGCCGATATATAGGGCGCTCCTGTATAGCAAAATTCCCGATATACCTCGTCGGAGAATAGGAACAAATCATATTTCTTTACCAGATCCCGTATTTGGTTCATTTCTCTTTGGGTGTATAAGTACCCGGTGGGATTATTGGGATTACAGATTAGTATAGCCTTAGTTTTTGGCGTAATTAGAGATTCGAATTTTTCGATAGAAGGTAACGCGAAACCTTCTTCAATAGAAGAGGGTAAAGTTTTGATTACTGCTCCGGCCGAGATAGCGAATGCCATGTAGTTGGCGTATGCCGGTTCTGGAACAATAATTTCATCGCCGGGGTCCAGACAAGCCATGAATGAGAATAATACAGCCTCAGAGCCTCCTGTGGTGATGATTATATCATCGGCTGTCACATGAATATGGAATTTGTCATAATATTGGACTAACTTTTCCCGAAGGCTTTTTATGCCTTCACTGGGACTGTATTCAGTATTCGGCGATGCATGTGCCGTAACGCATCAACCCTATTTGAGGAGTCGGCAAATCGGGTTGCCCGATGTTTAGATGAAAAACTTTTTATTCCTTTTTCTTTGGCTTTGTTGGCGAGAGGAACAAGTTTTCGTATGGGAGAGGCCGGCATGACTTCGCCTCTATGAGAGATTGTGGGCATACTTTTTAATTTAATATAGACTAACCTATGAAATATGCGATATCAAATGGGGGTGTCTATTTTTTATTTTTTAGATGCAAAGATAAGAATTTTACTTTTTTTCTTTCCTTATGGAGATAGTAGAATATGAAGAGAGAAGTCGTAAAATAGAATAAATAATGCTATATTTGCGTACAAATATAGAAATACAGCAGTTTTATGAACGATTTGAAAGCATCTTTCTTTTTGCTTATTGTTTCTCCCGGGAAGACATGGCAAAAAATGGATAAAGTGCCGTATGCGACACAAATATTTTTGAATCAATTCCTATATCCGCTTATGGGAATAACTGCGATAGTATCCTTTTTAGGACATTTTTTTTTAACGATGCTTCTTTACCAAGAGCCTTGCAGTTGGCAATCGTGGAATTTGTGAAATTTTTTGCCGGCTTCTATGCTCTTGTATATGTAATGAAAATTTTTTCGACTTACATGTTGGAGATTTTGCAACCAGAGTCTCGTATAAAACGTTTTGTCGGATACACATTGGCATTGTATATGTTGTTTGATATTTCCATTTTTGTTATCCGATTGTTTATAGAACTTCCGTCTATAGTTGATTTTTTACCCCTTCTGTTAGCCTATGTGATTTGGAACAGTCAAAGGTATATGGAAATTCCAGATCAAAAAAATATTTTATACGTAGTGGCTACAACCATATTATTTCTTGTTATACCTTTGTCCATTCAGAAACTATTGTACTTTTTGATGCCCGGATTGATTTAATTAGTATAGAAATGAAGTTACCACAAATAAATATAAAAAATAAGAGGGCGAGTTTCGATTATGAATTGCTCGATACCTTTCATGCGGGAATTGTGCTGTCTGGAACTGAAATAAAGTCAATTCGGTTGGGTAAGGCCGGGCTGACGGACTCTTTTTGTTACATCAATAATGGAGAAATCTGGATAAAAAATATGTATATAGCCGAGTATTTCTATGGTTCTTATAACAATCACTCTTCTCGGCGAGACAGAAAGCTTTTATTAACTCATAAAGAAATTCAGAAAATAGAGAGGGCTGCCAAAGAATCGGGGTTTTCAATAATACCGACACGAGTTTTTATTAATGAGAAGGGATTGGCAAAAGTGGTTATTGCTATCGCTAAGGGTAAAAAAGAATACGATAAGCGAGATTCGATTAAGGAGAGAGAGGATAAACGGCAAATGGATCGAATGTTTAAGCGTTAGTCGCTCTCTTGCAGATAATTAATACTTTGTTGTCATTCGATAGGGTTGTGGCGAAAAGATATAAATCACCTCCGTCCTTGGTCTTTAACTTTTTTTTCTGTAATACTGCTGTGGTTGGGGAAAATTACGTGTCGATAGGTTTGTCTGAGGATATTTCGTTTTGATATCTTTTATATTTTTCGAATTGAATGTAACTGTTTCTATGATCTCAAATTTCCGTCCCGGAAAATTAGAGATGTAGTTGTCCGAAGTATATAAATGGCTATTGGTTTGTAACTTTTCTATGTCATATTCAATAGTGATAGATTTATAAGCTCCTGCTTTGAGTATAGATGTGTTGGGCTCATAGAGGTATTTCTTTATACTTTTACAAAAAGTCGAGTAGGGAAGGCCTTTTTCTTGTTTTATTCCAAACGTGAAATCCGATATATTGTCAAAAGAATTGATTTGTATCAATGAATAATCGTATCTCGATCACTCGATTTTTCCGACTCGGTATCGATGACTAATAATAATTCCTTACATTCGTTTTTTACGGATACAACATGTACCTCTGAAATATCTGGTAAGAGAGAAAGGGTAGCTGTTATATCGACCATAGGAGATACCTTTTATTATGATACGTTTCCCGCATTGGAAAAGTACAGGCATAAGCTCTATTACATTAGGCTCACATTCGTCGATAGCGAATATCCGTTTATTACAGGAGCCTCTTCTCGCAGGATCGATATATATATTTTGAAAATGTCGATCGTTATTTTGTAGAAAGTTTATGCAATTGTCGTGCATAACGGTTATGTTATCGGCACATAAGTTCTTAAAGTTTTGTTTTGCCGCTCGGCAATATTCGGCTAATTGCTCCACATAAACTACATGATCTGATTTTTGAGAAAAAAAGAAACTGTCTACACCTAAGCCTCCGGTCAAATCGACAGTATCTCCCGGAATTATCAAATTTTGCTTATAGCGTGCGGTCAGTTCCGAGGAACATTGTTCTGTCGATAGAATAGATGGAAAAACAATATTCATGTTTGAAGCCCATGTAGGTAGCTTGTCGCGTATCTTTTACGGGCTTCGATTTGTTGAATGGCCCAAGCTACATCAAAATCAGCTTGGATATTTTTCAACCGTAACTTATTAGTATCAAAATCAGAATATTCTAAAATAAAATCCTGAATAGATTTTTGGTACATCATATTTACAAATATACAAATTATATATCGAATTAAAGAGCTTGTGGAGGATATATTATTTATTTGAATTAAATTTGTCCTATAATTTGTATTATGTTAAATAAAATATTGGGGATATTAATTTAATAAAATGAAAGACAACGATTTATATATTTACAAAAAAATCCGATTCACATTTCATGTGAACCGGATTTCCCTATAAATTATCTATGCAATGCGAAAATTATTGACCTTCAATAGCTTTTAATTTTTCTGCATCGTTCAAATTATAATAGATATTACGTAATGCATATTTATAGTCGGGTTCGTCCGGTTTTAATTCATATGCTTTTTCGTAATAAGGACGAGATTTCTCAAACAAAGGAAGAGCTTCTTTTTCTCTTTTGCTTCTGTATATTTCGCATTGTCTGTTATCGTGCTGATTTCATTATTTTTTGAACAGCCAGATTAAAATAAACACGTCCTATGCTGCCCAAAGCATCGGCATAAGATGGATTTATGGAGATTGCCTTCTCAAAAACATTCTATGGATTGATCGTACTTTTTTTCTGGGATTCATACAGATTTCCTTTTACATTCCAATATTCTGCATTGTTAGGTTCGTCGGCCAATACGGATTCGAGTGTAGCTATGGCTTCATCGTATTTCCCGCTAAATATATAGAGATTGATCAACTTCAATGTGTAGGTATTCTCTTTCTGCATTTTGGTATTTCCGTTCTCGTCTTTCACTTCAACCATTTCGTTTTTGAATAGTTTTTCACCTTCTTGAAGTGTTTTAATCAGATTGGTCGTATCTTGTGTCATCTCATATTCATATACGAGATATTTATAGATATCGTTTTGATTGTATCCATTTCCTTTTGCTTCGTTCAACGCTTTTATGGCTAATGTGGTATCATTGGTTTGAAGTGCTGCCAATGCCCTGTTAAATTCTAAAATAGCCAGAGTTGAATCTGCCGGAAGGCCTTCTTTTTTCGCCTTTCATGATAGACATCTTAGGGATATTTAGATAGATACCCCACACATCGTATGCTTTTTATACTCTTTTTTGTGTGAAATAATAAACTCCTGCATTGGCATATCCATCGATATTTTGTTTTAATGTTTTTCTTATGTCTTTGACATATCGGGGTTTGATTTTCCCTTTTTCGTTGGGCAAAGTGTCTAATGCGATAGCTTGCAAAAAAATATTCATAACTTTTTACTAACGCATCATACATTGGTCCGTCACCGTCTTTCAATGTTATTCCCAATGTTTTCTGAACATTGTCTTTTTCAAAATAAGAGTTTTCTACAAATCCCGAAACATACCAAGTTTTGGCATCGTCCTTAGTTTCTGGATTTGTTAGTGCTCCTTTAATATTATCACGGGCTTCCTGAAAGTTGGGTTTTTCCATTTTAGCTTCGCTAAATGCCCTATTTACAGCTTTCTTTTTTGACCAAATGCGCAAATGATAGAAAGCAGTAATACTACCGTTAATGTTGTTTTTTCATTGCGTTTTTATTTTAAAAATTAATTATATCTAAATTTATTCGGCAACTTCGGTTACGTTATCGTCTTGTAAGTTTTCATCGACACTTTCTGATAAAACTTTGCAAACCGATGCTATTTCATCGTTACGTTTTTCCAAGTTTATTAATCTTACACCCTGTGTTGCTCGTCCCATGACTCGTACGTCGGCTACTTTCATTCGTAGAGTAATGCCCGATTTGTTTATGATTACCAAATCATTTTCATCTGTTACGCATTTAATCGCTACCAAACAGCCTGTTTTATCGGTAATATTCAGCGTTTTTACGCCTTTCCCTCCTCGGTTTGTTATTCGATAATCTTCTATAAGAGAGCGTTTTCCATAGCCTTGCTCCGAGACAACCATGATGGTTTCTTTTTCGGGATCGTTTACGCAAATCATTCCTACCACTTCGTCGCTATTATCGTCGAGAGTCATACCCTTTACGCCTGTTGCATTACGTCCCATTTCGCGTACTGCACTTTCATGGAATCGAATAGCGCGACCGTTTTTGTTGGCGATAATTATTTGACTGTCTCCCGTGGTGAGACGCACTTGTATAACTTGATCGTCTTCCCGAATCGTAATCGCGTTTACTCCGTTCTGTCGAGGACGCGAATAGGCTTCGAGTTTTGTCTTTTTATTACACCTTTACGCGTACAGAATAGTAAGTTATGAGACATATTGTATTCGGGGTCTTGTAATTTTTTACCCGAATGAATGCGTTTACCTTGTCGTCGGACTCTATATTGAGCATATTCTGAATGGCTCGTCCCTTTGAGTTTTTAGCACCTTCGGGGATTTCATAGACTTTCAGCCAATAGCATTTACCCTTTTGGGTAAAGAACAACATATAATTGTGCATTGATGCCGGATAGATATACTCGATGAAATCTTCTTCACGAGTATTGCTTCCTTTTGCTCCGACTCCTCCTCGATTTTGAGCACGGAATTCGGACAGAGGGGTCCGTTTGATATATCCCATGTGCGATATGGTGATAATCATTTCGTCGTCGGCATAGAAATCCTCAGCATTGAACTCTTCCGAGGAATAAATGATTTCTGTTTTACGTTCGTCGCCATACTTCTCTTTTTATTTCGAGAAGCTCGTCTTTTACTACTTTCATACAAACAGACTCATCGGCGAGAATTTCTTTGTAATAGGCAATCATTTTTTCCACCTCGGCGTATTCGTTTCTCAGTTTGTCTTGATCCAAACCGGTCAACTGTCCAAGACGCATATCTACGATGGCCTGAGCTTGTTTTTCGCTCAACGAGAATCGCTCCATTAAACGCGTCTTGGCTTCTTCACGAGTCCGTGATGACCGAATCAGTTTAACGACTTCGTCTATGTGATCGGATGCAATGATAAGTCCTTCAAGAATATGCGCCCTTTCTTCGGCTTTCGCCAGATCGAAACGAGTGCGGCGAATAACGACTTCGTGGCGATGATCCACAAACGCCTCTAACAGTTGTTTTAGATTTAGTGTTTGAGGACGCCCGTTTACCAAAGCAATATTATTGACACTGAAAGAAGATTGCAAGTCGGTCATTTTGAATAATTTATTTAAAATAACGCTTGCATTCGCATCTCGTTTTACTTCGATAACGATTCTCATTCCAGCTCGGTCAGATTCATCGTTGATGTTGGAAATACCTTCTAACCGTTTTTCTTCCACCAAATCGGCGATTTTCTTGATCAATTCCGACTTATTGACGGCATATGGAATTTCAGATACGACGATGGTCTCCCGCCCTGTGGTGCTGTCTACTTCAATCTCGGCTTTTGCCCGAATTACAATTCGGCCCCGTCCTGTTTCGAAAGCTTATCTTTTTACCCCTGCAAAACCATAAATAATACCTCCTGTGGGGAAGTCGGGAGCCTTGATATATTGCATTAGGTCTTCTACCGTCAATTCTCTATCGTCGATTAGGGCAACAGAAGCATCTATACATTCCGACAAGTTATGAGGGGGCATATTCGTTGCCATACCCACAGCAATACCCGAAGCTCCATTGACTAGTAAGTTGGGAATTCGGGTCGGCAAAACAGTTGGCTCTTCTAATGTGTTGTCGAAGTTTGGAGTAAAATCGACCGTATCTTTTTCAATATCTCGAAGCATCTCTTCTGCGATACGAGAAAGGCGAGCTTCGGTATAACGCATGGCAGCAGGGCTATCGCCGTCGACAGACCCGAAGTTGCCTTGCCCATCGACCAAAGGATAACGTAAAGACCAGGGTTGCGCCATACGCACCAATGCAAAATATACCGACGAATCGCCATGCGGGTGATATTTACCCAGCACATCTCCCACGATTCTTGCTGATTTCTTATAAGGCTTATCCGATGTATTACCCAATTTGTCCATACCGAACAAAACTCTGCGGTGTACCGGTTTAAAACCATCTCTTACATCGGGTAAGGCACGAGCTACAATCACCGACATAGAATAATCGATGTAGGCCGATTGCATCTCTTGTTTGATGTCTATTTTTAAAATTCTATCTTGATCAATCATTTATTTTGATGAAAATTGGTTATACAAATTATGCTGTTTAGCGTACAAAGATAACCATTTTTTTTTGAAAAATTGAGATACCAAATTCAAGAAATAATCTTTTGTGAATAGGAATTTTCGGCATATTATTTGTTTATATATAATAAACTAATAAATACCCGCCATTATTTGGCTTAAAGGTGGTATATTTGCTAAATCAATAAAAGGAGACAGATTGTTTATGGAAAGAAACTTCTCACAACATGTTAAGGAAATTCTCGGTTATAGCCGGGAAGAGGCTGAACGCCTCCAAAATTCCAACATTGTTCCCGAGCATTTATTGTTAGGAATTATACGTGACGGTGCAAATCGTGCTGTCGATGTATTGGTCGGGCTCGGAGCTTCCCTCCGAACACTGAAAAGTTCATTGGAAAATGAACTGTCCGCTTCCAATAATCACATGGAACAAACGAATGAGTTGACTATTAGTAAAAGCACAGATAGAGTTTTAAAGATGAGTATGCTTGAAGCTCGATTTATGAAAAGTTCGGAGACCGACACCGAACATTTATTGTTGGCTATATTGAAAGAGCCGGACTCTTCTGCTGCAAAAAATTTTAAACACGAATGACATAACTTATGACGAAGTGGCAGCTTTTTTAAAAGGTAATGAGAAGCCGGATTTCCCTTCGCCGAGCATGGGCGCCGGATTTACGGACGATGATGACGACGAATTGGAGGAAGACCGAATTATCGGAGGGAACAGCAAAGCGGAAATAGTACGACTGCTCAGCGTAGTAATAATGAAACTCCCGTATTGGACAACTTTGGGACCGATATGACAAAGGCTGCCGAAGAAGGTCGGCTCGACCCTGTTGTCGGACGTGAAAACGAAATTGAACGATTGGCACAAGTATTGAGCCGAAGAAAGAAGAATAATCCGGTTCTTATAGGGGGAACCCGGTGTAGGAAAATCTGCGATAGTAGAAGGTCTTGCTTTTGAGAATCGTGCAACGTAAAGTGTCGAGGGTGCTATTCGATAAGAGACTTGTCTCTCTCGACATGGCCTCGATTGTAGCAGGAACAAAATATAGAGGACAATTTGAGGAGCGTATAAAAGCAATTCTAAATGAGTTGTCGAAGAATCCGAATATTATTTTATTTATCGACGAGATTCATACTATTGTCGGTGCAGGTGGAGCCACAGGGTCTCTTGATGCTGCCAATATGTTAAAACCGGCTCTTTCGCGGGGAGAGATTCAGTGTATCGGAGCTACAACACTCGATGAATATAGGAAAAACATAGAAAAAGATGGAGCTTTGGAACGCCGTTTCCAAAAGATTATGGTCGAGCCTACAACTCCCGAGGAGACTCTGCAAATCCTCAATAATATAAAAGGTAGGTACGAGGATCACCATAATGTCACCTATACCGATGATGCATTGGAGGCGTGTGTCAAATTGACAGACCGTTACATAAGTGACCGTAATTTCCCGGACAAAGCCATTGATGCATTGGACGAAGCTGGGGCGCGAGTGCATGTTTCTAATATTATTGTCCCCAAAGAAATCGAAAGTTTGAGGCTCAAATAGAGACTTGCCGGGAAGATAAAATAAATGCTGTTAAATCCCAAAACTATGAGCTTGCGGCGAGTTTTAGAGACAAAGAAAAAGAATTGCAACTTTCCTTGAATCGGCGAAAGCAAACTGGGAAAGGCAGATGCAACAGCATAGAGAGATTGTCAATGAGGAAAAGGTTGCCGAAGTTGTCGCTATGATGACTGGTGTCCCGGTGCAGCGTATCGCACAAGCTGAGGGAAATAAACTTTTTAGCTATGTCGGGAGAGTTGAAGCGCGAAATTATCGGGCAAGATGATGCTGTCGATAAAATTGTAAAAGCGATACAGCGAAATCGTGTAGGATTAAAGGATCCGGGGAAACCTATCGGCACTTTCATGTTTTTGGGCCCTACTGGTGTGGGTAAAACACATTTAGCAAAGAAATTGGCCGAATACTTATTTGACTCGAAAGATGCTCTTATCCGAATAGACATGAGTGAATATATGGAGAAATTTACTGTGTCCAGACTTGTCGGAGCCCCTCCGGGATATGTGGGATATGAGGAAGGAGGACAGTTAACGGAGAAAGTGAGACGCAAGCCCTATTCGGTTGTGCTGCTCGATGAAATAGAAAAGGCTCACCCCGATGTCTTTAATCTATTGTTGCAAGTCTTGGACGAAGGGCGCCTAACCGATAGCTTGGGGCGTAGAATCGATTTTAAGAATACGATTCTGATTATGACATCTAATATCGGTACGCGTCAATTAAAGGATTTTGGACAAGGAGTAGGATTCTCGACTAATACTGTTTCGGAAAAGGATTATTCGAGGGGCGTTATACAAAAGGCGTTGAATAGAGCTTTCTCTCCCGAATTTTTAAATCGTATCGACGATATTGTAATGTTCGACCAATTGATAAAGAATCTATTTTCAAAATTATCGATTTGGAACTAAGCGGATTTTACAAACGGGTGGAAACACTAGGTTATCATCTGACTATTACCGACGATGCCAAAAACTTTATTGCCGAAAAGGGGTATGATATTCAGTTCGGAGCACGACCTCTAAAACGGGCCATACAGAAATACCTCGAAGATGAACTTGCTGAAATGATTATTCGGGCGACGGTTCAAGAAGGTGATACTATTGTCGTTGATTTCGATAAGGAGAATCAGAAGATCGTGCTTCGATTCATAATTCCCAAACGAAATGACAAATAATAGTTGAATAAGTCAAAATGTCAGACTCAAAGAGTCTGGCATTTTTTTTTGAAAAATCATAGTCAGAAATTTAAATGATAAAAATATACAATTATGCAAAAAGGTACAATTGGGGTTACAACCGACAATATCTTCCCCGTCATTAAAAAATTTTTGTATAGCGACCATGAAATATTTTTAAGGGAGCTCGTTTCTAATGCTGTGGATGCCACTCAGAAATTGAAGACATTATCTTCTTTTGGCGATTTCAAAGGTGAGTTAGGCACGATGAATGTCACAGTGTCGATTGATAAAAATAAGGGGACGTTGACTATATCGGATCGCGGTATAGGAATGACAGCCGAAGAGATAGACAAATATATCAATCAAATTGCTTTTTGGGGGCCGAAGAGTTTTTGGAAAAATATAAAAAATGATGCGAATGCCATTATCGGGCATTTCGGGCTGGGATTTTATTCTTCTTCATGGTTTCCAAAAAAAAGTAGAAATACGTACATTATCCTATAAAGAAGGAGCCCAAGCAGTCATGTGGAGCTGCGATGGTTCTCCGGCTTACGAGATGACCGATATCGAAAAGAGCGAACGGGGAACAGATATTATTTTATATGTCGATGATGACAATAAGGAATTCCTTGAAGAACAACGTATCGAGACCCTGTTGAAAAAATATTGTCGTTTCTTGCCTGTTCCCGTTGTGTTTGGAAAAGAACAAGAATGGAAAGACGGGAAATATGTCGATACAGACAAGGATAGGGTCATTAATGATATGGAGCCTGCATGGACTCGGAAGCCGACAGATTTGACCGATGAAGATTACAGGAAATTCTATGCCGATCTTTATCCGGGAATAGATGAACCTCTGTTTTTGGATTCATTTGAATATCGACTATCCGTTTAAGTTGACGAATTCTTTATTTCCCCGAAAATCAAAAATAATATCGATATCAATCGATACAAGATACAATTATATTGCAACCAAGTATTCGTTACCGATTCGGTAGAGGGTATCGTTCCTGATTTCCTAATGCTTTTACAGGGTGTGATTGATTCACCCGATATTCCGTTGAATGTTTCGCGTTCATATTGCAAAAGCGATTCTAATGTAAAGAAAATATCGGGGGTATATCACTAAAAAGGTTTCAGAGCGTCTGCAAGAGATATTCAACAGCGATCGCAAACAGTTCGAGGAGAAATGGGACGATTTGAAAATCTTCATCGAATA
>VOFI01003959.1_pt1 | contig 31753 bp, 47 predicted proteins | sample 5384131 | NCBI WGS metagenome assembly VOFI01 (sample SAMN12384728, study PRJNA508395) | human gut metagenome | isolation source: healthy gut H | host: Homo sapiens
GCACGGCTGACCATCTCCGACTGGTTTAAAATCGACCAGAAAGACATGAAGAAGCGGCTGGCTTTATCCGCGCCGCTGCTGGTTGCCGGTTACTTTATCTCCATGCTGGATTACCAAGTGGTCTGGAGATACTTCTCCTGGGCAAACCAGACTTTAGCGATGATCGTTCTGGACAGGCGCAGTTTATCTGTGCAGGTATGTCAGCAAAAAATGCCAGCCTCATGGCGGCAATTCCCGCAGCCTTCATGTCTGCAGTCAGCATGACCTACATCCTCTACGCACCGGAAGGGCTCAATCTGGGTGCCAGCGGTTTATACCATCCTGACCTATGTCATCGGCCTGATATTCGCACTGATACTGGCATCGATCTACATCGTCCGCGTCTATATACCGGCTGGTAAAAATGACAGAAGGCTGGATCATCATACAGCTTGAGCAAATTCCCTAGGGGCTGCCCGTTAACGCGGACAGCCCCTTTTTTATGTAAAAAGAAACGCCGCTCTGCGGTCGGACCAGGTCCTTACCGCGAGAAGCGACGCTTCCGGATAAACAAATATCATTTTGCAGGATAGGCTTACCGCATGCAGCTCAGCCTTCCTTATTATTTAGAAATACTCCTTGGCAAGTTCTTTGAACTTCGGGAGTGATCTCTCAATTTGATCATAAGATACGCAATAGGAAATTCTCACATAACCTGGACAGGCAAAGGAACTTCCTGGTACCATCAGCAGATTGTATTTTTTGCCCGCTGCGACGAATGCTTTTTCGTCTGGAATCGGCGACTTCATCCACATGTAGAAAGCACCCTGCGGTTTTGTGCAGGTAAAGCCTGCTTCGGTCAGCCCGTCGTACAGGGTCTTGCCGTTCCGCTCGTAATAGGCTACGTCACATTTAGCATCTACGCATCTTGCGATGACCAGCTGGATCAGTGAAGGCGCATTGACGAATCCGCCCACACGATTGGCGATAGTGGCTGCGTCGATAAACTCTTCCGCGTTGTCAGACTCATCTGGAATGACCACATAACCGATTCGTTCGCCAGGCAGTGACAGAGACTTGCTGTAGGAATATCCTACCAGAGTGTTGTCATAATACTTGGTCAGGTATGGCACTTCTGCTCCGTCATAAGCCAGTTCTCTGTATGGCTCGTCAGAGATCAGATAGATTACACTTCCGTATTCCTTCTGTTTCTTTTCCATAATTGCCGCCATCTCTTTGATGACAGATTCCGGGTAGATGACACCTGTCGGATTGTTTGGATTGTTGATGATGACAGCCTTCGTCTTCGGTGTAATCGCCCCTTCAAATTCGTCCAGCTTCGGCATGAAGCCGCCTTCTGGATTGGGGAAATGACGACCAGTTTGCCGTCATAGTTAGCTACGTAGTTGCCGTATTCAACGAAGTATGGCGCGAAGGCGATGACTTCCTCTCCCGGCTCTAACATGGTCTTCAGCAATACGTTGAGTGCACTGCCGGCTCCGACGGTCATGATGATATTCTTCTCTGTAAATTTGGTGCCGAAACGTCTGTTCAGATTTCCGGCAACTGCCGCTCTTGTCTCTGGAAATCCTGCATTGTTCATATATCCATGAACCTTGACCGGATCTTCGTTGGTTACGATGTCGATAATCGCCTCTGAACTTCCTTAGGAGCAGGGACATTAGGATTGCCGATGCTGAAATCGAACACATTCTCTGCGCCGTATTTGTCGGCCATCTGTTTACCTTCTTCAAACATGGCTCTGATCACAGAGTTGTTGTTTTACCAAAGGCTCCATTCTCTTTGAAATCATCTTACTATACCTACCTTTATTTGAATTTATTACTGTTTATGTTATTTTACAGCATCCATTCCAACTTGGAAAGCTTTTTAAGTTCAAGTCGACAAATTTTTCTTTGACGTTCTTTTTGATAATGTCTGCCCAGTCGATGTCGTCAAGACCCATGGATTTGACCAATGTACCGAGGAGTATCACGTTGGCAGCCTTTTACGTTGCCGAGATCCTCAGCCAGCTTCGTAGCATCCAGAGTGATGACTTTCTTAGCGGACTTCTCAATTTCGTCGAGAACGTCGTCTGCATATTCTTCTGCGCCTGTCAGCACGGTCATGGAAGGAATCTCCTGGGTATTGACGACAACTGCACCATCCGGTTTGAGATAATCCAAGGTTCTGAGGGCTTCCATCTTTTCAAAGGATACGACGATGTCTGCCGTTCCCTTCTCGATGACTGGTGAAAACACCTTTTCTTTGCTGTATCTTACCTGTGAAACCACGTCTCCGCCTCGCTGGCTCATACCGTGAATTTCACTCATCTTTACGTCATATCCTGCTTCCATCAAACCAAAAGTCAGCATCTTTGCAGCGGTGATGGTTCCCTGACCACCTACGCCGGATAATAAAATATTCTTCGTCATTTTAATTAATCCTCCTTCACAATCGCTTCTACTGGGCAAACCTGGGCACATACGTCACAGCCTACGCAGTCCGCTCTGCTGATATGTACTTTCTTTGCCTCTTTGTCAAAGATCAGAGCCGGACACCCGTCTTCTGGCACTGCTTACATCCGATACACTTCTCGGCGTCAACCACGTTCTTCGTCTTGAACAGGTTCGGCCATTCTTCCAAATCGGCATCAGAGAATTTTTTCAGGACGCAAGGCCATCTGGTGATGATGACGGAAGGTTCATCCAGTTCCATGAATGCATCAAAGGCATCATCGACTTCCTTCAGATTGTTAGGGTCAATGACTTTGACGTGCTTGATACCGATGGCCTTCACCAATTCTTCGATGTTAATCATCGGTGCAGCTTCGCCCTTTACGTTAAATCCAGTGCCCGGATTCTGCTGATGTCCCGTCATGCCTGTGATTCTGTTGTCGAGGATGATGTTGATGGTATTGCTGTTGTTATATACCGTGTTAATCAGCGAGTTAACGCCTGTATGGAAGAAGGTGGAATCTCCCAATACGGTGATGACCTTTTTCTTTACACCAGCTCTGTTGAATACCTGCTGTGCACCGTGGCCCATGGAAATGGAACCGCCCATGCAGATACATGCATCCATTGCGTTATACGGCGCGCCAGTAGCCAAAGTGTAGCATCCGATATCGCCGCTGATCATGACGTCTTTTCTCTTGCCTAATCTGTAGAACAGACCTCTGTGCGGACATCCTGCGCAGAAAGTAGGCGGACGTTTGATGACTTTTTTCTTTGTTGTATTCTACCTGAGGAAGTTCCTCTCCATAGAGAGCCTTTCTCAGCACATTCGGTGTCATCTCCCCATAGGATGGGAAGGTGTCTTTTTCCATGGCATTTGATGCCTAATCTCTGTACGAATTCTTCGATATATGGATCGTCTTCCTCTACGATGTAAACTTCGTCAACCTTGCTGCAGAAGTCTTTAATCATTTCTGCCGGCAGCGGATTGGTGAAGCCAAGCTTCAGGTAAGAAGCGTCTTCTCCCCAAACTTCCTTCGCATAGTAATAGGAAGGACCGGAAGCGATGACGCCGACTTTGGTGCCGCCCATTTCGGCATAGTTGAACTTGGTCGTTTCGCTGTATTCAGCAAGCTGCTTTGTTCTCTCTTCCAGAGCGACTCTCATGACTCTCGCATGTGCTGGAAGACAGACATATCTCTGCGGATCTTTTTTCCATTCCTTTACGCCGACTTCTTTTCTTTCGCCGATTTCTACCAGTGATTTAGAGTGACAAACACGGGTAACCATTCTCATGATGACGACAGCGCCGTATTTCTCAGATACTTCATAAGCTTCTTTCATCATATCTACGCATTCCTGGCTGTCTGCCGGTTCAAACATCGGCATCTTGCCCATCTTGGCATAGTTTCTGTTATCCTGTTCGTTCTGTGAGGAGAACATGCCCGGTTCATCAGCTGTGACCAATACAGATCCTCCGTTCACTTTCATGTAAGCAAATGTCATCAGAGGGTCAGCGGCAACGTTTACACCTACGTGTTTCATGGAGGCCATGCTTCTCGCACCAGCCATGGATGCACCTACGGCTGATTCCATAGCTACTTTTTCATTTGGAGCCCACTCTGCGTAAAATCTCCTCATATGTAGAAACGTTTTCCATGATTTCTGTACTCGGAGTACCCGGGTATGCGGATGCGTGTCTAACCCCTGCCTCATAAGCACCTCTAGCGATGGCTTCATCGCCTGTCATTAATTTTTTCATAGGTCTCTCGTCCTCCTTTAAATTTTATCAATCATCACGCCGCAGAAGAGCACCGGCATCTCCACAGCTGGACTAATATATCTGTTTCTTCTTTTATTGTAAAATTCCGAAAACGCTTTGTCAAATTTTTTTGGGATTAAATGGGAAGGATTTTACGAATTTACAGCAAAACATGTTTATTTTATCAATTTTCATTAATATTTTTTGTGAAAACAAACAAGTGCATACATGATACAATTTTAACGTAAAATTGGGACAAGAGAATTGAAGTTTGAGGCTTTTCCTAGCTTCCAATTTATGTATAACTGCCTCTGAATCGGATATAGCTGTAAATAAATCACGCATTGCCCATTATTCATTATATTCTGTTAATTATTTGGCGTTTTTTCTTGACAGTTTTAATTTAAAGGGCTAAAATATAGATATGACGAAGGTGAGGAACGACTATGGATAGACGACTGAACAGAACCCCATCAGGGAGCAGATCTACAACATTATCAGGAAAAACATCATCGAGCTGAAATATCAGCCAGGCGAAAGGCTTTCTATCATGTCCATTTCCAAAGAGCTGAATGTGAGTAACTCCCCGGTTAGGGAGGCGATTTCCATGCTGGAACGGGACGGGCTGGTAGAAATCTATCCTAACGCCGGTCCCAGTGTGATTACTTTTTTCCAACAAGCGGCTGGGGCACATCGCCCAGGCGATACTCAGTATGCTGCTCGGTTCCTTTGAAATCTGCCTGCAGAATCAACAGATAGACAACTTGATTGAACTGCTTCAGAGAGCGCTGAAGGAGCAGATGAGCCACATGAATTTGGAGAGCCAGCCGGAGTACGCGAAATACTCCATCGCTTTCGAAGCGGCTTTCGTAGCCTGCTGCAATAATCCTTATATCTCAAAGCAATACGCCGAAATCGAAGGCTTGTTTTATCTGACGGTTTTATATGACCAATGGTACATCGATACCAACCGAATGGAGGCCATTGTGGAGCACCAAAAGATTCTCGGCGCCATCATGAATGGCAAATTCGACACAGCCAGGACACTGCTATCCAAGCATTACAATCGGTTTCAGGACAAAGAGTAGTGCCAAAAACACAAGTGCCAGATGACTTTTCACCTGGCACTTTTTCTGTTCTATTCTGTTTCGTCATCTTGGAATCTCAAATCCCACATCGGTTTGTAATAATGCTTTTTTAAAAATTTCTATTACATCAGAGTGCCGGCCGGCCTTCATAGCCGCGAGAATTTCTTCGTGCTGCGCAAGCCCCAGCCTCCGTTCCTCCTCTTTGCCCTCGAGAAGTAAATGGAACCGAGAAAAAAATACAGGAAAGACGCTGTCATACTGTGCGAGCATTCTCTTATTGCCTGTCGTCTCTATGATACATCGTTCAAACAAGTTGGCATAATAGGCGCACTCTTTGTAGTCCTTACTCTTAAAATAAATTTTCTGCGTTTCCAGAACTTCTTCCGCCCTTTTTTATCAGCTTTTCCAGCTTGTTGGTTTCACAACAAAATCGATAGCTTTCGACAATCCAAAAACAAATACATCTGCGAAAGTTCATACTGGTCTCTGTGGGTAAAGGTCGTCACCGTCGCCCCGCTGCTGCGATTCGATATGACCAGGCCCTGTTGCTCCAGCAGACTGGAGTGCTTCTCTGATGGGAGAATTGCTAATGCCAAGCTCCTCTGCCAATTCATTGATATTGATCCGGGCACCGGCAGGATATTCCTGATTGAGAATTTTTTTCCTTGATGATTTGATAAGTCTGTTCCTTCACCGATAAAATCGTTGCCATGATTACCACCTTGTCTTCGTTAGAATTTCATTGCGTCCGCCATTTCTAGCGCCTTATTTAATAGTAAATGGCAATCCTCGATTTGTCAAGAAATCAGCCGATCATTTTATTCAATTTTCAATAATTCAGCGGCATTGTGCCAAAAGATTTTTTCCTTTTCCCTATCACTTAACGGCGCCGCTTCCACACATGCGATGCTTACATCCATGTCAGAAAAAGGAACATCGACGCCAAACAACACTTTGTCTTCACCAAATGCGCTGACCATCCAGGCGATTTCCTTCGAGTACGGAAACTGGTGTCCACCCAGACGTTTTTCAGACCACCTACCCTCTCGGCAAAATATTCCGCTTCCCAGGAGCGACAGCCTCCACAATGGGCGCCGACAAGATTCACTTCCGGCATCTCTTCGATCAAATCCGCCAGAAATCCCGGATTACCATAATTAGGCGCTCCTTGATTCTCTACGCCATATTCCACATTACCGCAATGGCTGATAACCGGCAGTCCCGTTTTCGCCCAGGCTTCCAAAATCTTTTTTATGTAATCTGATTTTAAATCCAAATTCTGAATGATAGGATGAATTTTCAGTCCCCGCGCCCCCTTGCCTCACATCATCCATCAGCTTATCTACAGCTTCCTCTGCGCTCATTTCCGTGTTATAGATACAGGTAAAAGGCAGGATTCTCTGATCTAGCTCTGCCCGCAACTCGATAGTCTTCAAAACTGTTAGCGGGCCATATGGGCAGCGTACAGATATAATCAACTTCATTATCGTCGAGGATCTTTTTGCAGATTCCAGAAAGTGTTCTTCAGGCAACGATTGCCCATCCATTTCGTATCAGCTGCGGTCATAGCCGCTTTCAGTTCAGAGTCCGCCCGCCTTCAGCCAAAGATCGTCGGGCCACATGCGTTCTCCCTGGAACTGCCCCTTTGTATAAAGTTCATAATAATTTACGTTCCCAAAGAACTCTGTCTCCGGAATCGGCACGTCAGGCGCCGGTCTATAACGGAACAGATGTCCCGCCCCCTCTTCTGGATTGCCAAACATTTTGCAGGCCAGATGCGAATGAGAGTCGATTATTTTTTCCGTTTCTTCATTTTGTCTCACACTCCTTCTTTTTTCAGCGATCTTAGATAATTCTTTCTCGCGCTCTACCCATTCTGGATGAGGCAACCTCATCTGCCGGTCCAGATCAAAACCTTTTTGATTTTTCAGCCAACGACGTCTGCCAAAAAATAAAAGGCGTACCAAATCGCATACCATATGACAATGGTGACGATCATCTTCATGTCCAGAGTAATCAATGTAGAAACCAGCTGCCAAATGCAGATGCCTACACCAAGCAGGCTGAGTATCGCTGTCACTTGTGGCGGAATCTTAAAAGGACGCTGCCCGGAAAGAATTAGGATAAAGTTTGTGCACCTTGAGTGCCGGAATAAACAAAAGCAGAAGACAAAACAGGTTCAGCAGTGAGTAAGCTGTCAGCAGCGTACCGATAGGAAAGCCGAAGGCTACAAATACAGAAGAAACACCTGCCAAGAGCCATACAGTGTTTTGGGACTTCGTGTTTGTTCAGCCTGCCAAACCACATGGGCATGACCTTATCCTCTGCGGTCGCACTGCCCACATTTCCACCTGCGATAAAGATCCCGTTCAAGGAGGTCAATACAGAGAAGATTGCCCCAGCCAAAATAAAGAAATGATACATACCAGGTGAAAAGACGATCTTCGCTACGTCCAGAAGTGAGGACACCTGCTCCATAGGCAGCACTCCAATTGTCACAGCACTTACCAGCATGAAAACAAAAACAACATATAGCCGTCGCCCACACAAACGCACGCGGGATGGTTTTTCCCGGGTTCTTGATTTTCTCAGGGTAAAAGGCAATGCTTACACCACCCTGCAGACTGGCGCTGAGTAATGCCACAGCAGATCCAAGGGTCACGATCGTCAGATTCTCTGGTTTAATGATATCACCAAAGGACAAGAACTCTTGACGGATTTCAGGCATCCCCACAAAGACATAGAGGAACAGAGCAGAAAAACAGAGATACTACCATGATATTCTGGGCAATGGCATTGGCCTGAACTCCCAGGCTTGTAATAAAGGCGAAAAAGCAAAGCGCCCACGCCTAAAATACGATGGTCAACAGGTATGTAAACAGACGCATACTCTGCAAAAACGCCTGCCAGAGCAGATAGGATGAAAACATAGTTAAAACCAAATATCACCAGCATATAGCCAGCTGTCGGGTGAACGAGACGGGTGGTGTGCATATAAACGTGAATGGCGCCGGGAGTACAGATATGGTCACCATCTGCGGGATATAGCAGATCAGATTGAAATAAATGCGATGAAGTAGGCCCATTCTATTCCAGTCCCTACAATACCGGCAGCAGCCGGTATTGTTCCAAATACCCCTGCTCCAACAATGGTTCCTATGGCTAAGCAAAGTTACGGAGAAAAAGCCAATTTTCTTTTCTTTCATGGCAAACCTTCCTTTCTTTCATGGGTAAAATTATTTTAATTAAATGCGAATTATTAAATGCATTTAATAATATATCAATTATACCTCTATTTTCAGATTTGTCAAATTATTTTTGAAATATAACGCATAAAAATACGGGGTTCGGTATCACCGTTCCTCCGTATTCTTAATCAGGACGAGTTCAAATAGATTTCGTTTTGCCAGCCTGCCCTGCCGCTACCTCCGCTCTCGCCAGCAGTTTCAGGTACTGCGGAAAATCCTCTTCTGAAGACAGTCTCACTCTGACGCAGTTGTTGTCGATGGCATCAAACGCGCTGCCCGGCACTGCGACGATGCCGTTCTCCACAAGGAGGCGGTATAGATCCACAGTCGGGTCTTTGTGATAAAGCAGGAAAATCGGCGCCCTGTCGTCGGTGGCAGCCATTTTGATGTTCTCTCCGATCACCCGCCTCACCTTCACCTTTGCCGAGGCGAATTCCTGGGTATCTCTCTCCAGTCTGTAGGCGTTGTCAAGCGCCGCCGCCATCATCCTGCGCGACATCTGCCCGACGGCATAAGGGTTGGTAATCTGGCTCATAAAACCGATCAGCTCCTTTGATGCGGCGATATAGCCTGCACGAATGCCAGCCATGCCGAAACCCTTTGACAGGGTTCGCAGTACGATGAGGTTTTCGTACTCGTCCATCAGCTGCATAGCGGACTCCCTCTTTGATACAAAATCCCCATAGGCCTCGTCCAAAATGACACAGACACCCTTTGCTTTCGCTCTGCGCAGCACCATTTCAATCTCCCCTGCCGTAATCATCTGTCCCGTCGGGTTGTTGGGGTTGTCCAGGTAGACTGCGGCCAAATCGTCCGTAATCTGCGCGAGAAGTGCATTGACGTCAAATTTATAACGATCCGCCCGGTCCAGTGCCACATAGCGATAGTTCATACCAAGGAGTCTGGCATTGGACACGTAGTCAGAAAACTGGGGCGCCACGCCGAGAACTTTCGCGCCTTTCTGGGCAAAGAGGTTATTGACGATATAGATGGCGGCGATGCTGCCGTCGGTCAGCATGATATTATCCTTTTCTAAAGATGCCAAATCCGACCAATAATCACAAACCGCCTCGTACACTTTCACATCGTGAGGATAGTTGATAATTTCCTCTAATCTGATCTGTCTAAAGACCGCTAAGACCTCTTCAGGGCAGCCGTAGGGGTTTACCCCCTCAGTGCAGTCCATGCTGCCCTCTGGAATATCAAAATCTCCGTTTGCGTAGCTGTTTTTCTTCATCGCCAGCAATTCTTCTCTAATCTTCATCATTTGTATCTGCCTTTCAACGTCCTGTGTTTTAACTTATATCTCCAAATACATACCAGCAAAATGATACCCAAATATCCGGTATAAGGATAGATGAAACTGACTAATTTATCAAATGGCATCTGTCCCAGAATAAAAGCGTCCAGACTGACCAGCAGTGCAATCACCAGGGAAATCCTGCTGCCCGGTTTTGCCAGATTATTGCATATGGTCCAAAGGACCGGAGCCGCTGTGGAAAAGATACCGCAAATCATGACGACTACGAAAACGGTTCCTGCCAGAGAAGAAACTTCGTTGGCCAGTTTCAGTGACGGAACAATGCTGCCTTCAATTAAATCCAAACGGGAAAGCAGCGCAAAGTTCATAAATATAACAGTGACCATCAGCAGTACCCCGCCCGTGATACCGCCTGCCGCCGCCTCGCGGGCAGATTTTGCATCTCGTCCAAAGGGCCATCAGGAAGGCGATGGAACTGACCACGTTGTACGCCACATATAGGATTCCGCTCATCCACCAACTGTCGGTCGGTTTCGATGTCACCAACCTGCTGACGTCAATATTGCCTACCATTAGGTCTCCGAAGTTGGCCGTAATGGTACAAATGGCTATGAAGATAGAAAAGCCGATAATCAACGGTCCCATGAGACCGACGATGTCGATCAGTTTTTCTAGTCCAAAGGCAAAGGCGACGAACACCAGCAGAGCCATAAACAGTCCGCCTACATAATAGCTGACACCGCAGTATTCCTGCAGTGATGCGCCTGCGCCTGAAATCATCACTGCTAAAACAGCAAAGAGATAAAATAAAACAAAGTATTCATAGAATACTCCCCATAGCCTTGCCGCAGAGAAGTTGATACGGCTTCAAATTCTCTACATCTTTCGTCTCATAGCCAATCTTCATCACGCTGCCGCCGGCCCAGGCAAAAAGAGTATCATGCTGATGATGGCGGCTCCAATGCTCAGACGCCGTAAGACGTGTAAAACTGCAGAATCTCCTGTCCTGTCGCAAAGCCTGACCCTATTTCAAAGGCGATGTAAGCGCCTGCGTACTTGATAACACTCAAAATATTTACTTTTTCTTTCAAAAATAATCCATCCCTTATCTATATGCTACCATAATTTTATGTGGCCTGGTCATACAGTATTCCGTACAAAATGAGTCTGTATTTTTGACATCGGCAATGGGACACATTATTCATTCTGCCTTAAATTCCTTTTTCGCGTTCATGCCGTGTAATGTGTACAAGACGCGTTCTAGTTTTAGCACACAAAAAACTGCTGCCCAATCTAGTATCGGTACAGCAGTTTTCTATCCGTTATTTAAAAATTTCCATAGCCCGCTTTGTCATTGATGATTGCGATAAACTCTTCTGCCGCTTTTGAAATGGTCTTATTTTCAGACTTGACCCAGCCCAGCTTACAGGCAAAGAGGTGAATCGGCAAGGGTATAAATTTACAGCCGTTGGGCGCATAAAACTGCGCGTAGGTATCTTTGTCATCAGTGTCGATCATAATGGCTTCTGTTGCGTTTATGAGCCGCAGCGCACAGCCTAAATCACTGACATGGATCTCCGCCCGCTTTTCGTTTGCGCCCGTCCAGAGTCCGTTCCCAAGAATAGTCCGACGGCGACGCATAATTGACGATATAAGGGAAGTCTTTCTATCTCGTCCAAACCAACGGAACTTCGCTCTTCCGCATACAGAGGGTTTTTCGGTCCGATAATGGCATGGAGCTTTTTCGGTCAATCAGCTTGTGAAATTCCAAATGATTATCAGCAATCTTTTTTCAGCGCCACCGACTCGCTGTCAGAAAACAGCGTCACCATACCAATCTCACTGAGGCCCGAATTGACCTGGCGGATGACCTCGTTCAGCGTGCACTCTTCGATGCTTCCGGTAAAGTTGTCCCGAAAAATGCCGCTGGTAAAGTTTCTACAAAGGCGTCATTTGCCAGGGAGCAGTACATGCTGGATATCGAAAGATTCATCCGATCTTCTTCATAGGGTACGCTCTGTATAAAAATCTATTTTGGTGCAGATATCTTTTGGCCTGGCTATAGACATCTGCCCCAAAGTCTGTCAGGGCAGACCCCTTTGCTGTTGCGGCTGAAAATCTGCGCGCCCAGCTCTCTCTAAATTTTTCATAGAGGTGCTCAGTGAAGAACGGCTATATACAGTTCCTTTGCCGCCTCGTTGATGCTTCCTTCTTCAACGATTTTTAAAAGCTGTTGCAGCTGTTCAATCTTCATACAGTTTCATGACGATTCTGGCAAAGTCCTTATGTAAATACTCGCCACGATCCTCCTTCTTCTCCGGATCCAGCTTATTAAAGAAACAGCTTGGAGTCTCTCTCCGCTTTTTAGATTTTTAGCAATGCATGGCGTACAGCCCTGATCGATTGACAGGATTAAAGGACAGTAATCATTGCAGGGTGCAGAACTGCACTTTTCTTTATTTTTTCTTCAGACATGATGTCTCCTCCCATATAGCCAGCAAGGTTTACTTTATTCACATTATACTGATCACTCCGCGTCAAGTCAAGATTGCCTAGCAGCCCCCTGCCCGCTGCTGACAGACATCCAGTTACGCATTTCTTCTCTCACCAGCCTCTGATTAACTTTTCTCTTTTTTTGGCCATTCTGCATAACCGCCCGCTGCTGACAGATGCTCTGTTACGCATTTCTTCTCCTCTCACCAGCCTCTGATTAACTTTTTTTTTTTTTTTTGGCCATTCTGCATAACCGCCCCCTGCTGGCAGACGTCCAGTTACGCATACCCCCTGTTTCCTCTTGCTCCTGCTTAACTCTTTTCCTCGTTTTATGGTCAATCTGCGTAACTGCCCCCTGCCGATGGTGGAGATGGATGACCGGTTTATCCTGCCGCAAGCAAAAATGCGACCTGCCGTTCGCCGGCCTGCCGCATTCCTGCTTGATTTGTCACTATTTGAAATTATCAGCCTCTCGGATGGTAATGAGTGTGCAGCAGCTTATGTGCCTTTCACTGCCCGGTTCACCCAGATATTCTTTGTATAACTCTTTGATGACCGGATTTTTATGAGACTTTCTGATGAAATTCTCGTGATCGCTTCTGTAAAGAGCTTTCGCTCTCTCCTCGCCGACATTGACCCAGTTGCGGACAGAGGACGGCTGCTGTGGCTGGCCGCCGCCGTTGACGCAGCCGCCCGGGCGGGCCATGACCTCGATAAAGTCAAAGTGCTCGCCGCTGCGCACTCTTTCCATCAATGCTCTGGCATTGCCAAGACCGTGGCCGCCGCGGCTTTCAGGGTGATATCGCCGATGGTAATTTCCGCTTCCTTCAAACCCTCTTCCTGGCCGCGGACCTGCATGTAGTCGATGGAGTCGGAGCTCATCCCTGTTAATACGTCCGCGACTGTTCTCAGGGCGGCTTCCATGACTCCGCCAGAAGCGCCAAAGATGGTTCCTGCGCCTGTTGAAATGCCCAGCGGATTGTCAAATTCGCCGTCAGGCAGTGCTGGGAAGTCGATGCCAAAGGCCTGAATCATTCTGGCTACCTCCCTCGTAGTCAGAACAAGATCCACATCCTGCTGCCCATCTACGTTCAGCTCTTCTCTCTGCGCTTCATATTTTTTCGCAGTGCAAGGCATGATGGAGATGACCGCAATTTGTGAAGGATCTTTCCCTATCTTCTCTGCATAGTAGGATTTGATTACTGCGCCCAGCATCTCGTGAGGTGATTTGCAGGATGACAGATTGTCGAGCATATCCGGGAAGTTGTGTTCACAGAACTTGATCCAGCCCGGTGAGCAGGATGTGATCAAAGGCAGTTTGCCTCCATTCTGAATCCTCTTGATCAGCTCGGTGCCTTCCTCCATAATCGTCAGGTCAGCGGCAGTATCGGTGTCAAGAGACTTTGTCAAAGCCCAGCATACGCAGCGCCGTGACCATTTTGCCTGTAACGTCTGTACCGATTGGCATGTCAAATTCTTCGCCCAAAGCCGCTCTTACCGCAGGTGCGGTCTGTACGATGACAAATCTGTCAGGATCTTTGAGAATCTCCCAGAAGTCATCCATGTTGGAGTGCTCCTGCAGGGGCACCGGTCGGACATACATTGATACATTGCCCACAGTTTACGCATCTGGATTCATCAATTGGCCGATTAAAAGTGGTTTCCCACTACCGTACTGAAACCTCTGTTGATGACGTCGATGGCGCCCTACGTCTGATACATCTTCTGCAGAGGATGCATCTGTTGGGGTCACGCATAATGGAGATGCCGTCATCCACTTCCATAACCTGGTTTGCGGTGATGACTTCCTGGTTGATCGCATAGTTGGCAAACTCCGTATCCATGGTGTTGGCCAAAGTCTTCAGTTCACAGCCTGTAGAACCTCTGTTACAGCTCTGACACATTGCCGGGTGATTGGAAAGAATCAATTCCAGATTCTTTTTTCTGAAGTTGAGAATGTCAGGCGTATGAGTTTTTGACCACCATACCGTCAGCAACCTTCTGTACGCAGGAAGCCTGCCAGTTCTTCATGCCTTCTACTTCCACAAGACACATACGGCAGCAGCCGATTTCACAGACGTCCTTGCGGAAGCATAAAGTAGGGATCTTGATATTTACTTCTTTAGCTGCTTTGAGGATGGTGTAATCCTCTGGCACGTTGACATCCATGCCATCTATGGTTAATTGTACTCTTTTTTATTTTTCATGTTTCGCCCTCACTTTTTATGCGTTCTTCATGATAGCCTTGAATGGACATTTTTCCATGCAGACTCCACACTTGAGACATCTTGTCGTTGTCGATAACGTAAAGGTGTATTCTTGTCGCCGGAGATACACTGCGCAGGACAATTTCTCGCGCAAAGCCCGCAGTGTTTACATGCATCTTCCATGATAACGTATCGGAGCATCGAAACACAAACGCCTGCAGGACATTTCTTATCGACCACGTGGGCGATATATTCATCTTTAAAATATTTCATCGTAGAAAGTACCGGGTTTGGAGCCGTCTGCCCCAGACCGCAAAGGGGCGCCCTTCTTGATATTCATGGCCAGATATTCTAGCTCATCCAGATCGTCCAGCGAGCCTTTTCCATCTGTAATCTTGGTGAGGATTTCCAGCATTCTCTTCGTACCGATTCTGCACGGAGGACATTTTGCCGCAGGATTCATCTACCGTAAATTCCAGGAAGAATTTAGCAATATCCACCATACAGGTATCTTCGTCCATGACAATCAATCCGCCGGAACCCATCATGGAGCCCAGCGAGGTCAGGGGAGTCGTAGTCAATCGGCGTGTCGAGGAACTCTGCCGAAATACATCCGCCGGAAGGGCCTCCGGTTGAGCTGCCTTGAAGGTTTGCCCTTCGGGATGCCGCCGCCGATTTCGTAGACGATTTCCCGCAAAGTGGTTCCCATAGGAACCTCTACCAGTCCGGTATTGTTGATCTTCCCGCCCAGCGCGAAAACCTTGGTTCCATGGGATTTTTCTGTTCCGATTTCGCTGAACCATTCCGGCCCTTTAGTGATGATCTGCGGAATGTTGGACAGGGTTTCTACGTTGTTCAAGATGGTCGGTTTGCCAAAAGAGACCTTCTACTGCCGGGAACGGCGGTTTCAATCTCGGTTCTCCGCGGTTGCCTTCGATGGAGGTCATCAGGGCGGTTTCTTCACCGCAGACAAATGCGCCTGCGCCCAGCCTGATATCATCCAGGTCGAATTTAAAGCCGGTACCCAGTACATTGTCACCCAGCAAGCCGTATTCTCTGGCCTGCTCAATGGCGATGGTCAATCTCTGTACTGCAATGGGATATTCCGCTCTGACATAGACAAAGCCCTGGTCAGATCCGATGGCATAACCTGCGATTGCCATAGCTTCGATGACAGCATGGGGATCGCCTTCCAGTACAGATCTGTCCATAAAGGCACCCGGGTCTCCTTCGTCAGCATTACAGCAGACATATTTTTCTTTCACCTGCTGCTCGGCTGCGAACTGCCACTTGACACCGGCAGGAAATCCGCCGCCGCCTCTGCCTCTGAGACCGGAGTCTTTGATCGTCTTGATGACATCTTCCGGTTCCATCTCTGTCAGCACTTTGCCAAGTGCTTCATAACCGCCATAGGCGATATATTCGTCAATATTTTCAGGATCGATTCTGCCGCAATTTCTCAGAGAGATTCTCATCTGCTTTGAGAAGAAATTCAGTTCGTTTTCTGACTTCAGTCTTTCAACGACTCTGCCATTTTTGATATGGGCTTCCCAGATTTCATTGATGTCGTCCGGCGTTACGTTGGTGTACATTACGTTTTCTGGGTAAACCATCAAAATCGGTCCCTCTGCACAAAGACCAAAGCAGCCCGTCTTTACAAACTGCACTCTGTCCTGAAGCCCGTCTCTCTCCATCAGCTCGTCTAATTTCTCTCTGTTTTTGATTGCTCCCGATGAAGTACAGCCTGTACCGCAGCAGGTCATTATGTAAAGTTTATTGTCATCGTTTCCAATTCTGTTTCCAAATGATGCAGTGTTTTCTCTTTAATCTTTTGGATATCTTTTATTGTCTTACTCATTCTCTCCTCCTGCTATTTACATACGCTCATATTCATCTAAGATTTCTTCCACCTGTTCCGGTGTCAGTCTTCCGTAAACCTCGTCGTTGATGGTTACTACAGGTGCAAGACCACATGCGCCAATGCATCTGCAAGAATCAATGAGAACTTGCCGTCAGCCGTGCACTCTCCGACTTCGATCGAAAGCCGCTCCAGGAATTTCCCCATAATATCGTTAGCGCCTTTTACGTAGCAGGCGGTACCCATACAGACATTAATCTTGTATTTCCCCTTCTTCTTCAATGAGAATTGTGAATAGAAGGTCACAACTCCATAGACCTTTGCCATTGAAATTCCCAGTCCGTCAGCAATCCGTTCCTGTACTTCATAAGGCAGGTATCCAAAGACCTCCTGCGCCTCATGAAGGATTGGAATCAGAGCGCCTCGCTCTTCCTTGTGCTTGGCAATGATTTCGTCAAGCTGTTCAAACTTTTTCGTCATTTCGTTGCAGTTACACATTTTGCTCTCCTTCAAAATAAATCAGAAAATAGTGACTTTTTGTTAATAGTTTAACTAATTTTATTACTAAAAATTTGAATTGTCAATAATTTGTGCTGAAAAAAATAAAAGACTTTAGCAGTTGCCAGCACTTCTTGTTTTTGAACACAAAAAATGCAGTGTCTATTCCATAATACTTTGTGCATTATCCAGTATACAAATTTTGACGCTTATCATGTACAGGGATTCCCATTGAAATGCTCTCGATACATCCCACTAGAATCCCACGCTGATTTTTTGCAGAAATCAATAAAAATGATCGTCTATAACCCTCACAAATACACGCTTGAATCATTTTTTCCAATTTAACAAAAACACCTTTTGAACAAATATAGGCAGTGCGCATCATATGACCACAAATGTCGTACACCTTATTTTGCTCTCATGATATTATATTCAGATGGCAAGAGCAGTATAATGAAAACCGAAGACGAAATTATGAGTCAGGCGGAATCCTTAGAAAAATAACCAGGGGCGGTGAATGACTATTTCAAATTTTTCTTTCAGCCAATACCCGGACAGCCTGCGAAAAGGCATCGCGGCGTTCGGGGTTGATGCACTCCATGTAGAGCAGGATGTTGTCAGCTGTTTCAGTGATCTTGCTTCGATCCGCCTCTCTCCACAGACAGCTTCTGACGATGGCTCCTTCCTCGTCGTAATAGATCAGCTCTCCCTCACGGGGCGGTGCGTTCTCTTCTTCCCCTAAAGGAACAAAGGCTCATCACCGCGGGCGAAACCCAAAACCATGTCTCCCTGAATCTGATCCAGGTTCTCGCCGCCGCAGGTGAAGTCGTGTTTTAGAGAAACATAATTATAAATATCGACAGCTTTATTGATGGAACCGATTGTATTTCCAGGCTTTAATGGAGTGCGCCCATTTTCATAAAAGCTTCAAATGCATAGAGCATTTTGTTAACGAAAAAGGCCGTGAAAAATGAAATATTTTTCACGGCCTTTTTTAATGTTTTGTAAAGTAGCATTTAATCCGCAAGGCGACTAATATTATTGAAATAGTAATATTAAACCATACAAACAGCTTGACCAGCTTTATTATTAAGTATTTTAATGGTGCTGTCGTAGGGACAAAATAAATTAAAGCTAGTATAACTATTGAAATTAAAATAATTGTTAATGTGTATATCCATGTTATTTTTTTTAACGGGATTTTCATTTTAATTTTCCACCATTTCATTTTCAGCAGATCTAGGCCTTGGCATATTTATGTAAAAGGTCCGTGCGTCTTACCTGCACTATCTTTAATTTTTACACTATATCTTCTTAGCGGTACTCCAATTGACTGATATAAAAAAAGTACTGTCTCGGGTTTTAAAGCAAGAACACCAGCTATAGCCGTACAAACTACACCCGTTGTTACACCTCTTTCCAGGTGACTTTAAATTGATCTTTATTAACGGTCTGCCAACCTGCTCGTTGTAAATCTGTAATATTCTTATCAAAACTAACGTCTTGAGTATTGAAAAAAAGACGATTGCCTTATTAGGTAAATTTTGTGTTTTGTCAATATCCTCTGATGCGAATGTGGGCGTAATGCTAACGGTCATAAAGTACACTTAATAGCAGCGTTACGGTTATTACCTTTTCTTTATGATGTTCCTTCTTAACTTTAATAAAATACATTTTGCTATGTTAATCATATCATAATTCAGAAAAATGTAAATATTAATTTTTTGATAATTACATTAAAAATTGAAATAGCTCATCTGTGAGAAGAGGCATAAATAATTGACAAGCAGAAAGGCTCTTTATAAATTAAAAAATACCCCCGCATCATTTTACCTTAATAACATTGAGTAATCGCTGCCATTTTTAATTGATATAATCAGTAAGGACATGTAGTCTTTAATATCCCTCTATAGCACTTAAAATTCGTTTTAAGCATCTTTTTTATTGATTCTGGTAAATTGTCCAATTAAATGCTTTTTTGAAACGAAGGGCATTAGGAAAACTATTTGCATAGCACATAGATTTTCAACAATAAAATCTTATAGAAACTCTATAGAACCGCTCTGGAAAATGATATCACCATAATTCGGACTGTGCAACGGCACGCGTGCCGAATATATGGTCTCGTTCAAATTTAAACGGTTACGGTGTGTACCGTTTTTACAAAAAAAGCAGCTTACATTTTTGCTCCATCATGTTTCCCTCCATTACCAGTAAACTGCCCTATATTTTCTCTATATACTGTTACCGGTAACGGATTTTTAAAGTAACATCTTATGCCTGCCGGTAATCCCAATCGGAGTGTGTTATTTTTCATTACCGGTACCTTTAATTAATTTATGACACAAAAACAAGGCAGGCCTCTTTGTACTCAGTGACATAAGGCGAAATCACGCCCGCTGCGGAAATGTCCTCACAAATCGCCTTCAGCAGCTCTGCCTTCCCCGGTCCTCTATTGTCAACACCGTGCAGTGCGACAATTCCAATTTCCAAGTGGGGAAAGATATCGAATACGCCGTCTTCAATCATAAATTTTTTCATCGTTTTTTCCTCCTCGTTTTCCCACTGATTGTAGTCATTTTCTTGTCTATCAAAGCGGCAGATCCTTTTCTGGAACCAGACCATGCCCGTTACATAGAGCACGGCGGACAGTCCTGCCATGGCGGCAAAAGCTGGCTCCATAGCCGTTGCCCTCCAATATTGCCGTCGTATCAAAGAGGGTGTTCAACGTAAAAATATTTTAGAAAATCCAAGTCCTCCGATAGCTTGATGAACAGGCTGACCACAAAGAAAAGCAGGGGAATGCCTGCGCCGAAGGTCAGAGAGTTCTTTTGAACTATTGAAAATGCAGGAAGAACAAAAGCAGATACTGCTGATCGCCAGGTGATATAAAAATGCCCCCAGGTTCATCAGTAAAAAGTATCTGTATCCAGCGCATCGGGCTGTGAAATATTTGCCGCAGCGATGCCCACTACAGAAGCCACGCCCCACATAACGACCAGTGACAGAATAAAGTACACGGCGCTTGTCAGTGTCAGCTGCAGCCTGGTAGTAGGTGTAGACAGAAATCCCGCCATACTGCCCTTGTCGATTTTCTCTGCAATCATTCGATTTCCCACCATGATGGAATAGACCATGGGGAAGATGATGGCCATCAGGGCATAAAAAGAATTGGCCATGAAGCCAATCAAGGTTCCATTCCCAGTAAGAATATGCGCCGCAAGGGTTCCTTCGTGGCAGACTGCAGACCGCTGACGGTCTCTGGCGTGAAAACGTTGGTCATGACGATCAGAAAGAGGCATAAGACGAAAGTAAATGCAGCTAGGAATTTGATGTTGGATTTTTACAATTTGTCTGAAATATGGAAAACTAAACATTTTTTGATTACCTCCGTAAAACTGCATAAAGTATTCTTCCAGGGTGTGCTTCTCCTCTTTTAGAAAATGCACGTCGCATTTTGCCAGTTGACGAATCAGCGCATTGATCTGTCCATCGTTGATAGAGACGATCATCTGCCGTCTGTCTTCTTTAAACACGGCATCAGGGTAAACCTCTTTCATTTTCTCCATGTCGGAGGAAACGGCAAATTCTATCTTGTACGTCTTCAATTGGGAATGGCGCAATTCATCGACGGTAAACTCCTTGACCAGTTTTCCCTTGCGAATCATGCCGATTCGGTCGCAGGTTTTTTCCACCTCTTCAAAGATGTGAGACGACAGAAGAATGGTTTTCCCTCTTTTTTCTCTTTTTCTATCAGCTCCACAAAACGGTTCTTGCATCAGCGGATCCAATCCGCTGGTAGGTTCATCCAGCAGCAGAATCTGCGGATCGTGCATAAAGGCGGCCACGATGCCGATTTTCTGCTTCATGCCCTTAGACATGCGCTTGATGCCGCCGCTGGGGTCCAGCTCAAAAAGTCAATCAGCTTTTCCCCATAGCTGAAGTCCTTCATGTGGCGCATTTTCGCAATCAGCTTCAGATATGATGCCCGTCATGTCCTCCTGAAAGGCAATCTCTCCAGGCAGATAACCCAGCCTGCCTTGAATTTCCTTCTGATTGCTTAAGCACTCCAAGCCCAAAATATTCACTGTTCCGGATTGGGGTTTGCTGAAACCCATCAGGTGGCGCATAGTCGTGGATTTTCCCGCCCCGTTGGGACCCAGATAACCGTAAACTTCGCCTTGTTTTATCGCAAGGGAAACGTCAAAGACACCTTTTCCGTTTCCATAATCTTTCGTAAGATGTTCTATTTCAATGCTGTTCAAATCATCCACACTCCTTTATTCACTTCCATAACAAGAGTATAAGGACTCCCAGGCAAAACTTCAAGCAACAATTATGTGCAAATTGTTGGTTTTTGTGATACCATGATAGAAATGTTTATTATGAGGTGTTTTATGGAAAAGCTCAATACAAAAGCAGATTTCCTCAGTGCTTTCTGGCAACTCTATGAGAAAAAAAGACATCAATAAGATTTCTATCGGAGAACTGTGCCGTCTGGCAGGATATAACCGTACTACTTTTTACGTGTATTACAAAGACATCTACGATCTGCTAAACAAGGCGGTGGACAGTATCTTTATGCCCATCAAAGAGGAAATCTTCAGCTCACTGGATATTACAAATGTATTGGAGAACGATATCGTTAAACAGCTTTTTTCTAATATCCTTACAAGAAATGAAAACAAATTGAACTTCTATTTCTGCACCAGCATTACCTGATCTTAGCAGAGAAATTAAAACAGGAATTTTTAGCTTTGATAAGGAAAGAGTTGAAAAATGAGGCGGGCAGCATGGAATCTGTGGAATATATCTTTGAATATCAGCTTTCCGCCTTATTCGGCGTTATAAAGTATTGGTTTACGACAGGAAAAAGCTGCCGGAAAGCGATCTGGCGTCACTCATCTATAGCATTTCTATCAGAGGCGCTCTGCCTTCCATCCGAGCAGCTCTGATCGAAAAACCGAAGATAGCAACTAACTGACGGCAACAAAGACGCTGCATCATCAGATGCAGCGCCTTGCGTCTAACGCAGACTTTTTGTATTTTCTTCTTCTTTCTGCAGATCTTCAAGCCTCGTGCTCTTCCCCAAAATTCTGACGATGACAGCCAGCACTGCAATACCTATTGGTATGATAATCAGTGGTGATAAACCTGCTGCCGCCGGTAAAAAGCCGACAGCGGCTGCCACAATAGCGGCGGTAACCGCATAAAGGAATCTGCGTCCTCACGTGATCCATCAGATCTGAGGCCGAACCCATAGAAGACATAATCGTGGTATCAGAAATCGGCGAGCAGTGATCTCCGAATATCGCCCCCAAGTAACTGCCGCAATAGTTGTAACAGCCAGGGAGTCCACTGCTCCCCAGTGACGCCCATGGCAAGAGGAAAGGCAATCGGAATCATAATTGCTGTCGTTCCATAAAAGTACCCGTGGAAAAAGCGACGCAGCAGGATACCAGGAACAGCACTGCCGGCAAGATGAGACCAGGTATGGAATTTCCCACCATACCAGAGATGAAATCTCCGGTTCCCAGATCGCTCATGACGGAACCTGAGGACCAGGCCAGGATCAGAATCGTAACAGTCAGCAAAAGCTCTTTGCATCCGCCCAGCCAGACTTCAATACATTCTTTCAGACTCATAATTCTCTGCGCCGCCGCCATACCGATGCTGACAACGGAAGTAAAAATGACTGCATATAGAATGCTGGATGCTTAATCAGAATTACCGAAAGCATTCTGTATCCCCGCTATGCTGAGCGGCTCTTTGAGGCCGCCGCCAGTGTACCAAATTGCCAGCAAAGTTACGATGATAAAGGTCAGAATCGGAACGATAGCGTTGCACATCTAAGCGGCGCGCCTTCCGCCACATTCATGGCGTCAAGTTCTTTGCTCATCATGGGCCTTGCAGTATCCTCATATAATTTTCCCGTCAGCCTTGCTCTCTTCTCCGCCTGATACATAGGACCGTAGTCCCTCTGCATCAAAATAATGATGATGACCATGGCCACTGCAAAAATGTTATAAAAGCGGTAAGGGATCGTCTGCAGAAACATGCCGTAGGCATTGCCGTCTTTGATGCCGACTGTTGTAAACGCGATAGAAATCATACCGATTTCATAGGCACCCAGGAAGAAATCAAAGCCATATCTGTCACCGGTCCGGCCGTTGAATCGATAACATAAGATAATTTTTCGCGGGATACCTTCTGTTGATCCGTTACCGGTCTCATGGTAGGACCGACGATCAAGGGAGTTGGCCATATCCTCAAAGAAGATAATAATACCCATAATCCAAGTGATAATCAGTGAGTTCCTGGCGTTTTTGCCTTCTTCGCCAGGGTAAAGCCATTGCCTGGGTTCCGCCCATTTTGCTCATCACTGCAATCAACCCTCCCACTGAGAGGATAAAGATCAAAGTGTGGCGTTCCAGGTATCTGTGGTCGTGCCGACGATGTAAAGTATCACAGGTGCGCAGGAAGCCATGGAACAGATTCCCTCCGTTGATAATCGTTGCTCCGACAAGGACTGCCGTAGCCAGAGACAGGACCACTTGTTTTGTAATAAAGGATAGTACAATTGCGATAAAAGGTGTCACCAGAGACAAGACACCATAATACTTTGTCGCCTCTTCCCCCTCATCGGCAAAAGCAAATTGGGTTAGAAGCAGCATGCTCAGTAGGAAGGCTCCTGCCAGCAGCCATCTTTTGCTGGATATCTTTCTGTTTTTCACGTCCCTTTCTCCTTTCCATAACTACTTAATAGCTGAAAGTCCTAAGCCGATGTACTCGAGGCTATTATTCAGCCCATCGTAGACCATGTTTTTAACTTTTAAAATCTGCGTTTCCCAGAGATAGAACTCGTGGGAGCCAACTTCACTTTGGTTGTACTTTTTTATCGCTCGATCAAGAGCCGGAATCGGGTTCTCCGTCTGCAGCGCGCAGCAGGAATCCTGACCGTAACGACCTGACTCACTGCGAAACATCACGGTCTGCCGTTCACACAGTATAGCCAGCTTTATTATAAAGTTCCTGGCACTCCTGTTTGACGCCAATGTCGTCAGCGAGACTAAAGCAGCCGTATACTTTCGAAAAACCTCCTCTAAGTCCTCAATCAGCGTTTTTTGCCCTGCCGGCCCTTGCGCAGATTGCCTTCCATTGTCCCTCTATGTCCTCCGCCAGCGCCGGCAGATCGTACGGCACCAGAGGCGAGCTGACTAGCTGCTCCAGGAGATAGAGGAAATAGCGTCCATGACCTGCCAGCAACTCTCTGTCGATCTTGTCAATGGTATCGGAATCACTGTGCAGCCACGGGCTATAGAAAGCATAGTTCAGTTCCTTCAGCTTCGCTTCTGTATATTCTGTAGCAAAAAGAGATATATGGCACGCCGATGCCGAAGAAAGAGGAATCACCTCCGCCTTTATAAGCGTGGTTCCACTGTCCCTTCACGCCCCCACACCTTTTCGATGGCGTCCATCAGAAACTGCTTCAGCTCCGGCTGCCCTTCCACACCAGGGATGGTCGTGCCTTTGATGGCCAGGTTGTCGATGTTGATATAAGCGATACAATTTTCGTTCATTTCTTTCCAGGAATGGTCGCAGTACCAAGTGGAGCCGCCCCCTCTGCAATCTCGTGACCATCCCAGAAAGCAAAGACCACATCTCTATGCAGCTTCCTCCCTATATTTCTGACAGATCCGCGCCAGTTCCAGATTCAAAGCATTGCCTGAAGCGTTACAGATTGCTGATTTTCCCCATGCGTCTACATGACTGCCTACCAGACTATACTGTCCGTTGCTTTTTCCGCCGCAGCCTCTGCCCATGGGTTGGTCCGCCGTAATCCACTGCCTGCTGGCCGACGCTTTCAGCCATACCTTGACTTCTCCCAATTTACACAGACCGGCCAAGTATTCACCGTCTCTCCGAGAGATGCTCATCACCGTCAGTCTGACAATCTCCTTTTTCTGTATCCGGTGTCGGATTACCCCATTGGGCTTTGATGGCGCCCATCTGAATCAAGTCGTCTTCTGCCTTGCCCCAGTTCATGATAATCAAAGCCTTAGCACCCATTTCCCAGGCGATTCTCGCTTTTTCCGGCCTGCCGGGGCTCCAGTTCATATCAGTTAACACAATTTTTCCACGTACGTCCTGTCCCTGGTAATCTTCATAGGTTCCCGATCCCAGATAAATCAGTTCTCCTTCTATGCCGCTGTCCGGCGTTGATTCAATGTGACACACCGGCCTGGTTTTGATTTCTCTTTTTCTGGTACAGTGACTTTCAGGGGATGCATCACCAGGATAACTCTGATACATTGGGAAGTGATCGATGCAGGCGTCTATTCCATACTCCTGCAGTATGGAACAAAGGTAATCCGTCGCTTTCTTCATCTCTTTTTGTGCCCGAAAGCCGCTCCCCTACTTCCTCGACCAAATATTTCATGTTTTCATAGATATTATCCAGAGAAAGCTCCTTTACCAACTTTTCATACAAATTCATATCTCCGTCTCCTTAATGGACTTGCCCCAATTTGCGAGGCAAATTGCCGGGAAGTCCTTATGCTTTAGCGCCCCGCGAACACTGTGAGCGGCTTGGCGCTTGTCGTATCATGGACTTGCCCCAATTTGCAAAGCAAATTGCTGGGAAGTCCTTATGCTTTAGCGCCCCGCGAACACTGTGAGCGGCTTGGCGCTTGTCGTATCATGGACTTGCCCCAATTTGCAAAGCAAATTGCTGGGAAGTCCTTATGCTTTAGCGCCCCGCGAACACTGTGAGCGGCTTGGCGCTTGTCGTATCATGGACTTGCCCCAATTTGCAAAGCAAATTGCTGGGAAGTCCTTATGCTTTAGCGCCCCGCGAACACTGTGAGCGGCTTGGCGCTTGTCGTATCATGGACTTGCCCCAATTTGCAAAGCAAATTGCTGGGAAGTCCTTATGCTTTAGCGCCCCGCGAACACTGTGAGCGGCTTGGCGCTTTGTCGTATCATGGACTTGCCCCAATTTGCGAGGCAAATTGCCGGGGAAGTCCTTATGCTTTAGCGCCCCGCACATCAGCCGCGTTTAAGAAATGCCGTGCAGCAGTGAACGGCGCCATAACCTTTTAGAATTTCGTCAAAGTCCAGCGGGATGACTTTGATACCGTTATGCTCTAGCAAATCCTGTGACCTGGGATTACCAGCCGGCATGACGATCAATCCCGGTTCGATGGCCACGTAGTTGATTGCCAGCCCTCTTTTGCTTCAACCTGAGACGGACACTCTAACAGCCTGATGCCTTTCTTCTTCAGCGCCTCACATACGTCGTAGGGTACTTGAGATGCGTGAATCATCGCCGTATCCTGGCTGGCCATGTTGAGCAGGCCGTCGATATGGGCATGTCCATAGGGAATCTGCATGTGAAGAACCTCTGTAACACCCATACGCCGCAGTTCACTCTCTACCATCTCATAACCCTCACGATTGGTTCTGACACCCGAAGCTAAAACGACTGTATGGCGGTCAATCCAAAGTCCCATCGCCCCCTCAAAGGTTGCGCTCCCGCAGACCGTTCTGATAATAGGCACACCTAGATCCGCCAGTTTTTTCGCCGCATATCGTTCTTCTCCCCGCCTCGCTTCCATCGCTGGCCTAGTCACGATGGCGCCCTCTGGCGTCATGAAAACCAAGTCTCTGCAGAACAATGCATTAGGTCGGTCTTCCCTTTGTTCTTCAATGTAATGAACAACTACGCCGTATTTCCTGTAAATCTCAGTAAGTGCATCGTGCTGTGCTCTGAACCTCTCGGGAGAAATAGGCCCTTTGAAGCGAGCTGCCTGCCAATCAAAATCATCGATTTCTTTGCCCGGCCTTCTCATCAGTACGGCACGAAGAGGATCTACCTCTGAACTGACACCCCACTGTCCCCAAAGCTCTGCCATATCCTCTTCTATAGTCGTCTCCTTTGCATACCACCTTTTCGCCTGGAAGGGCGTCGATGTCTTTTTCTCGTCTATCATAAATAAAACCTCCCGTTTCTCTTTCCTCTATACAAATGCAATTTTGATGCCAAGGAAACCACGCTGCCGCGGCTATTTCAGTAAAAAAACGTTACCCGGTAAAAGGCCTTTACCTTAAGGTAAAGGCCTTTTTACTCTATTCTCTCAGTTTGTATTTTCTCAATTTGTAATTCAGCGCTTGCTTCGTAATGCCAAGAAGTTTAGCAGCCTCTACGTAATTCTTAGAGATGGCGACAGCATGCTCAATCAATTCCCGCTCGTAGGTCTCTAACGCTTCTTCTAAAGAGATGCCTTTTAGCGGAATGGCCGGCACCGTCATCAAAGCATTTTGACCGATTTCCTCTAAAAACAAATGGTCTGGTCAGATATTCCGGCAAATCTTTCTTCTGAATAAATCTGGCAGATGCCACGTTGAAGGCCCCTTCAATGACGTTTTTCAGTTCCCGCACGTTTCCCGGCCAATTGTAACCACGAAAAATGGTCTCTACTTCTTCATCAATACCAATTAAATTGCAATGCATAGATGTATTATAAATATTGATAAAGTGAGAAACCAGATAAAACAGATCGTTAATTCGCTCTCTCAGTGGCGGTATATTTAACTGTACCACGCTGAGGCGGTAGAAAAGATCTTCCCTCAATTTATTTTCGGCAATACACTGCAGGGGATTTTCATTAACGGCAGAGACGATTTTAATATCTGTTTTGATCGGCTCGTAACCGCCTAATCTGACCACCTGCTTTTCCTCGATGGCCTTGAGAATCTTTGGCTGAACGCTGATTTCCATAGAATTGATCTCGTCCAGAAAGAGGGTGCCGCCGCTGGCGATTTCGAAAAGCCCCGGCTTGTTTTCAGCGCCAGTATAACTGCCCTTTGTTGTGCCGAAGAGAATGCTCTCCAAAAGATTTCCAGGAATGGCGGCGCAGTTTTGGGAGACGAACTTCTTATTTCTGCGCTTGCTGGCGGTGTGAATAGACTGTGCTACCAGTTCTTTACCGGTGCCAGTCTCGCCATAAATCAATACAGACGAATCCGTGTCTGCAATCATGGGGATGCGTTCCTTAATCAGTTCCATACTTCGGGAGTTGGTAACAATATCATCTACGGCGTATAAATTCTTCTTTTCCACACTTTCTTTTAACGATAGGGGAAATATCCTGCCGCTGGTAGGGGGCTGTCGATATAGCGGGACACATCGACAGCGCCGATGATCTCATCGTGATCTTTGATGGGCATCGTCGTGTTGATCGCCCTGATGCTCTGTCCTTTATAGGTAATCAAGGTCTGAAACTCATTGGATATGGGCTTTTCCTGTCTTTAAAACCCGCAGAATGCTGCTGGTTTCTTCGTTCAAAAGTGGGATAGACCTCCGTAATATGCTTCCTGAGAATGTCCTTTTCTTTTCAGGTTATTCACATCTGGACGAAAGGTCACATAGTATTCCACATATCCGTATTTATCGGTCACCATGATTCCGTCTAAATAATTGTAAATACTCAAAATCTGTTCAACATATCTTCTTAGCATGTGCGCCTCCTCTTTAAAGTTTATTTTTCATTTTATTTGAAACAAACCTGCCCCGCAATGAAAAAAATAAAGAACGCGTGCATGAGGCTGCATCGTTCCCATGCTGCTATCCTCTCTTCAGGTAGGCCGTGATACAGTGAAGGGCGCCTTTGCCCTTCATAATCTCAGAGATATCCACAGTCTGCACCTTGACGCCATTCTTTTCTAACAGTTCCTGTGTTCTCCGGATTACCCTCCGGCAAGACAATGTGTCCAGGCTCCAGAGCGACAAAATTGCAGCCAAAGGTTTCCCTTACTTCCGTCCTGGAAGGCGCCTCCAAAATCTCGTAGCCTTTTTTTCTTCAGCATATCTAAAATATCATAAGGCACTTGAGAAGCGTGAACCAGGATTTTGTCCTCGCTGATTGGATTCATCAGCCCATCGATGTGAATATTGCTGTAAGGCTGCTGCATATGCCACACTTCCACACCCATGTGCGCCAGCTGGTGTTTTACCTGTTCATAGCCCCTTTGATTACACCTGCTGCCAGTGGATACGACACAGGTATGACGGTCTACCCACATAGCGTTGGCGCCCTCAAATATGCCGTCTCCTGCAATAGTCCTGAGAATGGGCACGCCCAGCTTAGCCAGAGCCTGTGCGATATAGCGCTCTTCTCCCCGCCTGGCCGCCATTCCCGGCCTGGTCAAAATCGCCCTCTGGCGTCATAAACATCAAGTCACGGCAGAATACCGCATTGGGCCGGTCATCTCTCTGTTCTTCCACGTAATAGACCTTTGTACCAAAATCTTCATATATTTTAGCTACTCCATCGTGCTGTTTTCGCATCAGTTCTATGTCTATGGCTTCTTCTGAGAATCTGACTTCTTTGGCATCGAAATTTTCGATTTCTTTGCCTGGGCGCCGCATAAGAACCGCCTTTAATTTGTCCACTTCTGAATTGACGCCCCAGTCTCCCCAATATAGACCCATGTCTTCTTCAAAGGATGTCTCTTTAGGGAACCATCTTTCACCCGGAATCGCCTCAATATCATATTTTTTTGTCGTTCATCTTCTTACCTCCTCTAATAATGTTAGAAGATAAGATTGCAAAAATATGCCAATCTATCTGCATGACAGACTCCTGGGAGCCGTCTTTCCGTTACGCTGATTTGTCAAAAAAAAATGAGTGCATAGGGTCGATACGACCTTATGCACTCGTTTGTGTCTGTTATTTTTCTATATTTTCTCGTTATGTAACAGTTTGTGTTCTTTTCCTTTGAGGATTCCTTCATATGCGTCTGCAGCAACTGGATTCTGTCCAGACGTCTTAATCTGCGCTCTGCTGTCAAAACGGTATAATCCGTTCTGTCTGTTGAACTTGGTCTCCGGCTTCTCTGGGGCTGGCTGTCCGCCTCCATTGACGCAGCCGTTCTTGCAGGTCATAACCTCGACGAAGTCGTAGTTGACGTTTCCTGCTTCCAAATCGTCGATCAGCTTTGATGCATTGATCAAACCGTTGACAACGGCGATCCTTACGTCCCTGCCGTCCAGATTTACTGTCGCCTCTTTGATGCCTTCCCTTCCGCTTATGCCGGTAAAGTGAATGGCCTCAATGTCCTCTGCCTTGGTGCTTCCTGTCAGATAGCGGAGAACCGCCTCTGTAACACCGCCTGTAGCGCCAAAGATCGCTCCTGCACCAGATGCCATACCGAACGGCATATCCAGCGCTTCCGGCGTGAGATTTGTCAGGTCGATACCTGCTGCTTTAATCATTTCTGCGATTTCTGCAGTAGTCAGGACGAAGTCCACATCCTGCTCACCGTCAGTGAAGTGTTCCGGTCTGTGGATTTCTTCTTTCTTTGCGGTACAAGGCATGATGGAGACGACCACAGTCTTTCTGCTGTCTTCGTCCTTCTTCATTCTGGCTTCTTCTTTCAGCACAGCGCCGAACATCTGCTGCGGTGAACGGCAAGTAGAGATATGATCTCTATACTGGGGATAAACGTTCTCACAGAATTTCACCCATGCCGGACAGCACGAAGTAAACAGGGGCAGATTGTCACCCAGCTTTCAGTCTCTCTACCAGCTCCGCAGCCTCTTCGATAACTGTCAAGTCGGCGCCGAAGTCGGTATCATAGACCTCGTCAAATCCAAGGAAACGAAGGGCTGACGCCAGATGTCCCAGAGAGTTTGCACCCTCTTCAAGTCCAAAATACTCGCCGATTGCTACACGGACGGCAGGCGCGATCTGCGCGACTACCTTTGTGTTGCTGTCTTCCAAAACATCCCATACAGGATTGACGTCTCTTTTAATGACGATGGCGCCTGTCGGACATACCACGCGGCACTGTCCGCAGCCGACGCACTGCGTCTCAGAGATCTTTCTTGAACGGCGTCGTAATCATCATTTTAGAGCCTCTCTGTGCAAAGCCCAGAACACCTACGCCCTGCACTTCTGTGCACATTCTCCACACAGTCACCGCAGAGGATACACTTGTTCAAATCACGAACTACGGAATGAGCTGGTATCCAGCGGCAGCTGGTCTTTATAGTTTTCAAACCGGACTTCCTCAACGCCCAGGCGTTTTGAAAGTACCTGAAGGTCGCAGAATTCCGTTCGGCATACAGGTCGTACATTCACGGTTGTGCGCTGCTAAGAGCAGTTCAATAATCGTCTTTGCGGTGATGCTGCAGCCTGCGTATTTGTGAATATCACCATTCCGTCTCTTGGCCTCTCCGAACAGGAAGCAAAGACTTTTTCCCCCTTGTCGTCCTCTACCACACAAAGACGGCATGCGCCGTGTAGAAAGTTCAGAGTGGTAACAGAAGGTCGGAATATCGATACCTGCTTTGCGAATCACAGAGAGTACGTCTTTCTCATCTGTAAATTGACTTTTCTTTTTGTTGATTGTCATGAATCCCATAGTTATTCCTCCTACCACTCAATATGTATCGCATCAAAAGCACAGTCGACAGACAGGCTCCGCACTTGATGCAGGCTTCATTGTCAATATGATATGATTTTCTGATCTGTCCGGCGATAGCGCCTGCAGGGCAGTTACGTGCACACTTGGAGCAGCCCTTGCACTTGTCAGGGTTAATAATGAACTTACGCAGTGCCTCACAGTTCTTGGCAATACATTTCTTCTCTATTACATGGTGTTCATATTCTTCTCTGAAGAATTTCAGCGTACTCATGACAGGCTGTGCCGCGCATTTTCCCAGTCCGCAGAGGGCTGTATCTGTAATGGTCTCGACAGTTCTTCCAAAAGATCCAGATCCTGCAGTGTTCCCTTACCTGCGACGATACGTTCGAGGATTTCCAGCATTCTCTTCGTACCCTCACGACATGGTACGCACTTGCCGCAGCTTTCATTCTGGGTAAAGTTCATGAAGA
>VOFI01004167.1_pt1 | contig 31731 bp, 31 predicted proteins | sample 5384131 | NCBI WGS metagenome assembly VOFI01 (sample SAMN12384728, study PRJNA508395) | human gut metagenome | isolation source: healthy gut H | host: Homo sapiens
CTATCTGGATATAGGGCAGTATGCCGTTGTTGCGGTAATCCTGAAGGCTCCTGCGGCTGACCTTCAGTTTAACGGCCAGTTCCTTGTCAGTGTAATAGCGTTTCCCCGTCCAGCGACGGTTTTGTTGGCACCACGTATTTCTCCACCTTTTCTGAAGGTCTTCCAGCGATGAAGAGAAAAGGCGCTCTCCCGCGTATGTCATTCCGGTGTCAGCAGCCGGATATTGCCAGTCATTCGATAAGTCAGATATCTGTTTGTTGGTTGGTTCGTTGGTTGATTGGTTTGTCCTGGTTACATTGCATTTTCTTTTTCACGCCGGCTGTTATACCGTTTCATTTCCACCACGGGAAAGACCTGGCCTTCACATCCTCCGGCCCTGTAGTACACCTTGTGGCTTATCTTGGTGTATGCCAATGTTCCGTTCTCCCGCATCGACTGCAATGTTCCTAGGGCTGACGCAGAGCAGCCTGCAAACGCGTCATCGCTGTCAAGCCACTCCCTTTTCTCCCAAGTCCTCATGTTCCCGGCAGAGCCGCGTTCCACCTTTCGCAAAAATCTCGAACCCGAGCATCCTCTCAAAGTTGCCCTTCTCTATGACCACTACTTCCATAATTCCTTCAATTTTAAGTTTGACATTTGTTTTTTTACTATAGCCGGAACGGCAAAAACGAAACGGCGGAATGGGCTGTACCTACCGTTTCCTGTGCGAAGGAAACAAAAAACGGAAACAGTCCACCGACGGACGGCATGTGTCACCGTCAGACGTTTCCTTTTCACCACCAAGGGATAATTGCAGGCGGTAAAAGCAGAAGGGACACTCATTTCTTTGAAGCAAAGGTAGCCGTTCCCCCACCGGGCGCAAGGTAAAGACCCCTGGTCAGCGGGGGGAAAAATATCTCGCGCTTTGCGCTCCGGTATTTTTCTTGCCGAGGCCTTGACGCTTTCCGGTGGGAGAACAGCCATAAGGCATTCAAAACAAGAGTGCCCATTACTACAGAGGGATTTCGCAAGACTGGGTGAGACGGGACCGCGCGGAAGAGACAGAGGAACGGGAAGAGATGCTACCGGACATGACAGGCTGGTAAGGGACATACAGAAGTTCCTCAGGCGGCATTTCTCCTATGAGGATTACAGGATATTCATGCTGCGGTTCTACAGAGACCGGAAAATTCCGCACCATAGCCAGGCACATGGGTGAGAAGACCTCGGTGGTGACACGCAGAACTGGGAGATGATGGAATCCATCGGGCAAACCGAAAGTTCATCGCCAGAAGAAGGCTGATCATGGCCGGCAAAGGCGGCATGAAGACAATAAATGTACTCCTCTAAAATAGAATGATTATGAAACTGACAGTTTATGACAAGAGCAAATTCTTATCCGGCACTGACCTACAAGGGCAAACGGATCATCACGGTATGCCGTGACGGCAAAGATGTACCCTGAGCGGATACTGGAGCAAGGGGAACTGAGCCTGCACGCAGGAAACAGGCTGTATCGCACAGGGACGAAGACAGGCCAAGGACTGGTACATGTTCGTCTCGGATGACGGAAACGGATTCACGATATGGAACGATCCGCGTTGCGCCCGCTTCTCGAACAGCTTCATCGCCGGCAGGATACTTGATGCGGCAAAGGTCGAGAAATACGCCGGTTTACCATGGTGGCGAAAGAGCCGGTGAATGGGACGGCAGGCTATGCTACCGGATAACAACTGCTAAATGCTTTTGCCTTTCCATTTCATACTCTTTCAAATCTCTCTTCCATCCACAATGACCCGTTCCGTCTTCTGACGGTAGTAGAGTGCGGTTGCCAATCTTGAAGTAAAGGCAGAGTGTGCCGTTGTTACGGAGGGTCTGCAATGTCCTCGGGCTGATACGCAGTTTCCGGCGAGACGGCATGGCTGTCCATCCATCGTTCTGCCTTCTTCTCCCGTGCTGTCGGCAGAGGTCATCCATCCGCTGCACGAAGTAATCAACTTGGCAGCCATCTCCTCAAAGGTTCTTTTTTTCAAAACTTACTATTTCCATAATCTCATTGTTTACTTCCATTTGATACTTTTCCATCTTGTACCGCCAAGGCAAAGCCGGCTTACTGCCTTATCCGATACATCTGACAGGAGGGAACAAGTGGCATGGCTGCAGCAACACCGGTCTGTCTTTCCTGTTCGGTACAAATTAAAGCAGTAATAATCACACTGCAATGGATTTGCAGAGACGGCTGACGGTCTGTTTCATCATCTGTCATCATGTTGCATGGCCGGTGGACAGAAGTATGACCCGACTGAGCAAAGCCGGCCATGTGATTGTTACTGCCTGAACTGACTGTAGCAAGTATACCGGTACGATTGCAACGGGTTATCCTATATCCGGTAAAGTGTCCGTTGGATTCAGGCTCCATACTGCCATGAAATCATTAAGCCAGATTCCATGGACGCCCGTGCGGGGGGTGTGGCAAATCACAGCAGTCGCCACCGTTTGTCCGGTGCATATAATGCCAGAACCGGTCATAATTGTCACACTCACTCCATTTGCTTGACACAGTGCACTATACACTTTCTTTGCTGCTGATAACCGGTCAAGGTACATACCAAGACCACTGTATTGACTTATTAAAATTCAAAGATTATGGCTACAAGAAAAAAAGCTTTTGACAAAGAGCGGTGGGGAAGCTATGACAGGTATGGAAATGTCACAGCTCCTTCCTGAGTGTGAAAACCCTGAAAGTGCAGGAGAGGTTACTGACCATGCCGGGAATGAAATCCTGCCGACAGTCACGGAACAATCCGGGATCCAGGAGCCGGCAGAGAAAGACGGTTTCCGCTCCTGCATCCAAGTGCCGGATTAGCGGCAGGCAACGCAGGCTGTCACTGGAAGAGTACCGCAGCACATTCCTACAGGTTCCCAGAATAGAAGACCGCAAGCCCGTATTCGTGAGCTGCGAGGTAAGGGACAGGCTGGACGAGTATGTCCCGCAAAAGCTCGGAAGCCGCAGGATGAGCGTGTCTGGACTGCTGGAAAATATCGCCCGGCAGCATCTTGAAATCTATTCGGAAGACTTCGAGCGGTGGCGCAAACTGTAAAAGACACCCGGTGCAAAATCCATCCGCATCATGGAATGATGGCATTCCAGCATTCAGAACCCGCCAGAGGCGGTCAACGACGGAACATCAGTTTTCGGGAGTTAGCGAGGATTATCTTTCGGGCATCCCGAAAACCTCGCTCCACTCCCGGAGTCGCGGGGCAATCCGCTCCCAACGGTCGCAGATTGCAGGACATATCATCACAGTAAAATGACCAATCACAGTAAACCAAGTAATATGAGTGACAAGGATAAAACCAGACCCAGAGGCAGACCGAAAGCAAGTGGTATCCGCAAGCTTTCCAAATCCGTGACGGTAAAGTTCTCAGGATTGATTACGAGCGGTTGCCGCACCGCAAAGAGACAGGCGAACCGCACATTGGCGGAGTTCATCCGGGAAGCCGCATTCGAAGCAAGGATTGTGGCCAGGCATTCGACGGAGGAAGCAGCCGTCATACGCAATCTTGTGGGAATGGCGAACAACTGAACCAGGCTTGCCAGGCTGTCCCACCAGACAGGATTCTACCGGACAAGGAATGCCGTCATGGAACTGCTCGAAAAGCTGAAAGTGATCATGAACGAATATAAAAAAGTGGAAAGGAGAAATACATGATAGGCAAAAATCAAGAAAGGCAAATCCTTTGGCGGTTGCATCCGCTACGTGATGGGGAAAGGACAATGCCGAGATAATCGGTTCCGATGGCGTATTGCTGGGCACAACCGTGAAATAGCGGACAGTTTCAACTGCCAGTGCCTGCTTAATCCGAAGATAAAACAGCCCGTCGGACACATCGCGTTAAGCTTCAAACCGGAAGACAAGCCGGTATTGAGCAATGAATTCATGGCTAAAGATAGCGATGGAATACATGGATCTGATGGGCATCAGGAACACCCAGTTCATACTGGTAAGGCATCACCATACCGACAATCCGCATTGCCATCTGGTCTATAACCGCATCGGTTATGATGGTAAAAAGTAATCTCCCCTCACAGGGCGATTACAAGCGTAATGAGATTGCCACCAAAAGACTTAAAGACAAGTACGGACTGACCCTATGCGGGAGGATAAAGGCAAAAAACCAATGTAACGAAACTGCATGATTCGGAACGCATTAAATACGAGATTTATCATGCCGTATAAAACTGGAAGCAAGGCGGTTGAAATCCGCCGCCAGGCATGGAAAGAACTTGCTCATAAATGGTCGGCTGCAAAACTAAGAGCCATTCTGGGCAAAACAGTCCGAGGATTTTGGGTGGATTTAGAGATTTAAAAAGCAAAATCAAAACCGTCAGGCACAGCGGAAGGAACAGGAACCATCAATATGGCATTATTGAAACAACAGGACTTCGGTTGTTTCTTCTTTTTAGCGAGTCTGTTTCGGAAGGGCTGGTCCGTAGCTGACGGAGCTGCTGCTTAGCTGCGAGAAGAAAGAAACGGAAAGGGCTTTGGATTGCCAAGTCTGCTTTAGGCTTAAATCAATCATTAAAGTGTAAAACGATTAAAATAAATTTATAAACAGGAAAGTTTATGGAAAGCATCTACGGATGCCTGGAAATCAAAGCAAAGAGATAAACGGGCTATTACATGCCTCAATCGGCAGGCAGGTGATGCCAGAAGCGGATAAGAGAGTCATACAGGAACTGAACTCCATGCCGTCATGACAAGTTCCATGGAAAGTTCATGGAAACCTGTCTGTATTGAAAAGAACAGCAGGCGTACCACAAGAATCAGAACGAGTTCCTGAACGGTTTCGCCCAACAGAGAAAGACACCATCCTGCACATATCATCGGAGAAGGATGGAATGCGCTTTCTACTTCCGTCAGAAAGGGATGGAAGAACTTGATGTTGTCATGCAGACACACAGCATCAGCATAGATACACCTTTATATATTCTGGACCCTGATCATACTGGGTAACATACTCGATAGTTGTATCTGTGGCTTTCTACATCGAAAAGCGGCCCTGATAATGACCGTATGGATAACGATTTGAAATACCGCTATATCAAGATGAAAGGTGAAGCCACCCGAATGAAATATCAGAATTGAAAACATTTTTGAACTGAACCGTGACAATGCCGGGATTGAACAGATACGCGAGGACGTGGAGGTATACGAGGATGCCGTCCGGAGACAAGCCACGCTTGCCGAACAGGCAAAGGCTAAAAGAGCAAGTCGCAAAAGGAACAGGAGAGCAAAGCCAAGTTCATAAAGATGAAGCAAGGGCTGACCAAAAGGGTAACTTTAAATCGAGGAATCAAAGAGGGGTGGCACATATTAGAATTACAGTAAAAAGAGAGTTTCAATTGCTGTATATCCTGTAGCCGTTATTTAAAGAGCTTTCCCTTAGGCAATTGAGTGAAAGGGCCCCTTATTGTATCATTCAAATTATTTATCACGCTTATGGCAACAATTAACCAGTAAAAACTACGCCCCTCATCAGTCGTGGAGCGTGCAGGAACTATATATTATCAAGGACTCATCGCCAAGAGCAACACAACAGATAACAACTCAATATCCGATTGCTTGACCTGACGAATGGGATACAATAGGTGAAACAGGTTGTTGTAAGTGTTTGACAAGAACATTATTCAAGAATCGTATAGATAGTGATATTGCGCTATTGAAACGAATTATCCAAGATTTGAATAATAGCGAATGCTTATTCTGTTGGCGATATTGCTTCAAAACGCTTTAAGTCTCAGATGTCATGTGCTAGTCTTAGACTTTATGCAGAATCAAATACGATTGATGCGTAATGCAAACCGCTTGGGGATTCGGCAATGACGGAACAGATTATTGCAGACTATAATGCCTTTCTCGTACAACGAGGAATGGTACGGAACTCTATTTCATTTTATATGCGTATAATGCGTGCTGTATGATGCCAATCAAGGACTTATTAGGTCATTATTGGAGTAGTTCCACGAAAGAACTATGACTCGTTTGCAAAATTACTAAAAAATGTTCAAAGAAAGGTAGAAACAGGCGATTATTTTTTCCTCTTCAAAGAATTAAATGATGACACCAAATAAATTTATATTCAACGGATTATGAAATTTTGTTATTTTATAAAGATAAAAAGATGGATGTTTGTATGGTTTGTATTTTTTTTATAAATCAGCAGACTGTGATTAAAAATGTTATGAAAATATCAGTTATTTATTTTGCATTACATTTTTAATCAAGGTCTTACATTACGATTATAGTTCTTTCGTGGAACTATTACAAATAAACGAATCAAAAAATTAAAATAGAAGCGCTTGATTTTATCTCGCGGGCTTGTACCCCTAAGTTTAGCTAGTTGTGGAGGTCCTCCCACTGGACCTAACCAAAAGTTGGGAAATGAAAGTTCACAGACTGAAGTGAAATTACCAGCACCAAAAATCAAAGTATTTGTTGAAAATTCTGGTAGTATGGATGGCTATGTTAAGGGCGCAACAGACTTTGAAAATGCTGTTTATAGTTACTTATCTGATGTACAGCATGCAGATTTAGGAACTCGAATAGACTCATTAGCAACCAAGAATATATTGGTTCTGAATTACATAAATAGTGAAGTCTTACAGCAAAAACCAGATATCAGAGAGTTTATAGAGGCCTTGGAGCCTGCTGATTTTAAAATGAAAGGCGGTAAAAGAGGTACGTCTGACATGTCTAATATTCTTGATACAATTATATCTCAAACAGACGATGATGAAGTCTCTATTTTTGTCTCAGATTGCATTTTCTCGCCAGGGAAAAAATATAAGGCCAAAGATAATGCTGATGAGTATATTGTAGCACAACAGATAGGCATAAAGAATCATATCGTAGAGAAACTGGCTAAGAATCCTAATTTTTCCATTGTGGTTATGCGTTTAACATCTCAGTTTAATGGCATATATTACAATAAATTCGATGATAGACAGCCTATTAATAATGACCGACCTTTCTTTATGTGGTTGATGGGCGATAAAAAGTTTCCTCAATACTATTCTCAAAAAGTGGAACTAAATCAAATAAAAGGCAAAGGGGTGCAGAATATTTTTATGATTTCTAGACCTTTAACGGCTATACTGTACAATATCTCATTACCTCAGCCAGGTAATGGTAAATATGAAATAGCCAAATCTGAACAATATGCGATTAAAAACGCTAAAACAGACGGCAGAGGTGGCAATAGTCGTTTTCAGGTTGGAATATCCGTTAATTTCTCTAATATTCTACTTCCTGATGAGTATTTGATGAACCCAGACAATTATGTGGTTTCAAATAAAGCATATGGGCTTGAAATTACCAAATATTCAGGTCCTAGACAAGATTTATATACACACACAATCAAACTTAACTTGTTGCAACCTGTATTGAGCAAGGGAACTGTTAAAATATCACTTAAAAACACCTTGCCCCAATGGATTAATGACTGTACTGATGAGAGCGGATTGGATATCAACGCACCAGGTGCAATGGAAAAAACATATGGTTTGAGTTATCTACTTGGCGGCGTATATGATGCGTATGCATCTGATGGACAATATGGAAGTATAACAATTAATATTAAATAATATGGAAAACTTACTCGGACAGATTTATTGTTGGTTTCAGTCTTTTTATGGACAAGATTTAAGTTATTATTTGTGGGGATATGATCCCGGAACAGAGGCCTACACTAATCCAAATATCTATAACTTGGTGGGATTAATCACATTAGTTGGTTCACTTGTTCTAGTAGTGGTTTTCTATTACATTATTAATCATCCGAGACTTTGCAAGTGGTGGAGCTGGTTGATTACGTTGGGCATTAATGCTGTAATAGCCTTGTTTGTTGGCTATGGCATTGTGATGTCTAAATATGTAAATGGATACATTCATGATACCTTAATGTATCAGAGGGACGCTGATGGTAATATTATTTCTATACTCATTGGCGAGTCTAATTGTTGGGGATTTGGTATTGCAAATATGTTCGTTGCAATGATTGCCTTCGTTCTTTTAAGTTTTATGTTGAAATGGTGGAGTTCAATAATTAATGTTTAGTATGAACGGAAAATTATATATATTCGGTATAGGTGGCACAGGCTCTCGTGTCATTAAATCATTGGTTATGCTTGCCGCCTCAGGCGTAAAGATTGATGCCAGTGCAATTGTTCCAATCATTGTAGACCCAGATTTTGCAAATGCAGATGTTACAAGAACAATTGAGCAAATCAAGGCATATGTAGCAATTCGTAGCCAATTAGCATTTAATGATGCTACAAAAAATAGATTCTTTGAGGTCCCTATTGAAAATGTTGTGAATGATCATAGACTTGCCTTAAAGGATACTAAAAATAAGAAGTTTAGGGAATTTATTGAATTCAGCACTATGTCTAAGGAGAATAGAGCATTAGCATCTATGTTATTCTCTGAAGCAAATCTAGAGTCTGATATGGAAGTTGGATTCAAAGGAAATCCTAATATAGGAAGCGTCGTACTCAATCAGTTCACAGATTCTCAAGATTTTATAGATTTTGCAGATGCCTTCAAGCCTGGAGATAGAATTTTTATCATTAGTTCGATCTTCGGCGGAACAGGGGCAAGTGGATTCCCTTTACTACTGAAAAATCTCAGAGGATTAGATGCGAAGGTGTCTAATAACGATGCAATACAACATGCTCCAATAGGCGCTATTACCGTGCTGCCTTATTTTGCGGTTAAAACAGATGAGGAAAGCACAATTAACTCATCTACCTTTATAGGGAAAACTAAGGCTGCATTACAATATTATGAGCGCAATGTGAATGGCGACGAATCATCTGTGAATGTCCTTTATTATATTGGAGATGAAAGAACTAAACAATATGAGAATGAAGAAGGAGGAACAGAGCAACGTAACAACGCTCATATTGTTGAATTAGCAGCAGCAATGTCTATTGTAGACTTTGCAAGTATTCAGAATGATGATCCAATACTTGTTTGCGAAGAGAACTCGAACGGTAAAATTTATGCTCCGAATCCTGATTTTAGGGAGTTTGGTATTGAAAAGGATGTTCAAGAAGTTCTTTTCAGCAATCTCACTCAATCAACGAGGGACTATCTGTGTACACCTATGACACAGTTTGTGTTATTTGCTAAGTATGTGAATGAGCACTTGAGAGGCGCAACCTCTCTTCAATGGGCAAGAGATAATAAGTTTGATGATGCGTTCTTAAAATCCTCTTTCATTAATAATATTCAGAAATTCGTAAACTCTTACATTGAGTGGCTAGAAGAGATGTCTGATAATGATAGAGCATTTAAGCCATTTAAACTTTCTGTAAAATCTTCTGACTTGTATTCAATTGTAGATGGTGTAAAACCTGGATCTATTAAAGCTTTATGGGCATTCAATAAGTCAGGATATGATTTATTTGATGCGGCTCTTAATGAAGAGCACTCATCACTATCCAAGAACTTTACACTCCCACATAAGTTCACGGAGTTATTTTACAATGTTACAAAATTGTTAGTTGGTAAGAAATATAAGTTTTAAGTGATATGGCTAAGGTTTTAAGACTACATAAAGGAGCTGCCGACACAATCGGCAATTGGGACACTTCCGTAAAGATAGGAACTAAAGCGATTGACTCTATCGCAGATCCTATAGGTGCAAATGATAAGCATGAAATTACATCAATTCCTTCTCCTTTCGCTAGAATGGATTTGGTGAAGCGCGCTTTTAAGATTGTTGCGGAAGGTTCGCTTGAAGGCAAGACAGCATACCATAAACTAGTATCTGACTGTCTAGATGTTGGCCAAATTTTCTTCAATATAGAGAAGTATCGTGATAAGATAGAAATCATCGTGTGGGATAAGAAGAATTGTTTGGCAGAGCTTTCTGATTCTGATTACGAAGAGCACACTCGTTTGGGTAAAACTTACAAAACATATCTAGAACAGGATTGTGATGAGTACAATTTTGATCAGATGGATTGTATATATCTGCTTAATTATATAGACCCGTCGGCACCAGGCGTAATGAATATCATTGGTGCTACTTCTCCTGCAACCATTTTCTTTACTTCTGCGAATGATTTGCAATATGTTGGAAAGAAAATAAAGTTCGGTAATGATTGCCCATTTGACACGGAGTATAAACCTCTTTACAAAAGGGATTTTGAGTATATAAAATATTGGTGGGGACTAAAGAAGAGCAGAAAAGATTTTGCAAGAGTGTTCCCCGAGGTTGATTTATATCTTGAGAAATGTTTCAGAATGCTGACTGATGAGCAACGAAATGAATTGCGTCAGAATATTGTTGACGAAACATATTATCGAGGCAATTATGATGATATACCTGTTGTTCCTACAGCTCAACAGTATGTTATGGTACTTGATGAGAAACTTCGCAGGAAACGCACAGTAACAAATATTTCGAGTGGATTTGAGATGAAAGTATCAGATTCGCTTAGAAATGGCAATGTGCCTCTTGCTTTGCCAGTAGAAATGTATACAGAGCCCACACATTATGTTGTCGCCAAATGGGATAAGAATACGTACGTTCCATATTACGACGCAAGACCTATTGATGACCGCACTTTACCGGATGATGGTTCAAAGTATCCATATGTTACAGTTGGAGACTTCTTAGAAGATACAATCGTTAAGGTTCCTTATAAGTTTAATTCAGAGGCTTTCTTTAATGGAAATGATGAAAATCCAGATTCAAAGTTCAGCTACATACTTCCGTTAAAGAGAACATACTTTAACTACTTCACAACCAAAGATCTTACGGAAAAAGTATGTGGAAAAAATCGTATTGAAGTTGTTCGTTTGAATGGTGAGGCTGTAAAGGTAGTATTACGCATCCCGATAAAAGATGGCGGATATATCCAGTATGAACGAATCTATTATAAAGATGGTAAGGCTGAGGCAACCGCCAACAAGGGTGCCATTATTGAGAAAGAGTTTACTCTTGGATTGTATCCTAGCATTAAGTATGCAGATGGTGTCAAACCATACTACAAAGTTGCATTCTTAGATCGTGATTCAGTAGATAATCCAGACAGTGCATATTCGTTATCATTCTATGATTACTCAAACAAAGAAGTGTCTGTTGAAGGTGTAGTTAGAAGAAATAGGAATGCAGACAATTCAAGATTTGATACGAGTTACATTGACTACATTACTTATGCACTAGAGTCTGAATATCAGTATATAACCTTATCTAATGATAATGAGAGTGGTATTCATGGTGTTATTATACCTAAATTTACAGCTCGCAATGGAAGTCACAAATTCCGTTTTGCTATAGATTTCGGTACAACAAATACGCATATTGAATATAGTGTTGATGGTTCAACTTCTTCTAATCCTTTTGATATTACAGAGAAGGATATGCAGATTCAAAAGTTGCACATCACAGATGACTATATGATCAATGATGTGTTCAACTCAGACTTTATTCCGGCAACAATTGGCGGAGAGAGTTTGTATGGATATCCAATGCGTACGGTTATATCTGAGAGTAACAATACAAACTGGGATAAGGCTGTTTTAGCAATGGCAAATGTTAACATCCCTTATACTTATGAAAAGAGTTTGTCATTGCCGTACAATGTATTACATACAGACTTGAAATGGTCAACAAATACTGAAGATAAAAAGAGAGCTTCAAAATATATTGAAAGTATTTTGTTGATGCTAAGAACAAAGGTACTTCTTAATAATGGAGATTTAAGTAAAACAGAAATCGTATGGTTCTATCCTGCAAGTATGACACAGAACCGCTTTAATAAATTTAAAGCTGAATGGGAAAATACTTTTGCAACTTTATTTGGTGCTCCTATTTCAAATATTATTGCAGCGTCAGAATCTGTTGCGCCATATTATTATCATAAAGCCAAGAAAGGTGCAACCTCTACTGTTGTATCTGTCGATATAGGTGGTGGTACTACAGATGTTTTGATAGTTGACAAGGGCGAACCAAAATACCTAACATCTTTCCGTTTTGCAGCTAATACGATTTTTGGAGACGGATACTCATACGATTCTGATTCAAACGGTTTCGTAAATAAGTATAAAGATATAATCACGAATCAGTTAGAGACCAACAATTTAAGAGGCCTAAAGGCCGTATTGAAGTCTGTACTTGATAAACGTGTATCAACTGATGTTATTGCGTTCTTGTTCTCATTGGCATCCAATAAAGAGATCAAAAAGGAAAAGGTGGAAATCAATTTTGCAAAGATGCTTGCAGATGATAACAGAGGTAAATATGTTGTAATATTGTTCTATGTAGCAATAGTATATCATATTGCAAAATTGATGAAAGCTAAAGGCTTTGATATGCCTCGTCATATGACTTTCAGTGGTAATGGTTCAAAAGTGCTTAACATTTTGAGCACCAATGACGCAACGCTAGTAAGACTTACTAAAATCATATTTGAGGAAATCTATGCTCAGTCTTATTCAATAGATGGACTATATATTATCCGTCCTGCAAATTCAAAAGAGTCTACTTGTAAGGGAGGTATCATTTTAACTCCATTCCAATCTCAGGATTATGGGGAAATTAAAGACATGAAAACAATCCTTATTGGTACAGATAATGAAATTTGCAGATGTACACATGACTTATAATGATGTGACAGAAGCGGATTTGGATTCTGTTGTAGACGTAATTAAGGAATATATAGAATTTACCTTCAAACTTGATAAGAAATTCTCATTCTATGACAATTTCGATGTAGATCGTTCTATTATGAATAAAGTCAAGGACTTATGTTATAGAGATATTAGAACATATCTTGAGAATGGTCAGCAATCAAGAAGAGTGAGATAGCACAAGATAGTTGCAGATGACAATTTGGAAGAAACATTATTCTTCTACCCGTTAGTTGGTATTATCAACGCTGTAGTACGTAACATTTATCAAATGTAAAACAAATGAAGAAGATTATAATTTTATTGTCAGTAATAACGCTTGCTAGTTGCTCATTATTGCCTAATAATGGTGAAAATGATAATGAGGCCATAAAGAAGGCTCAGCAAACTGCACAAGAAAATATTAGTCAATATACTGACCAGGAAATAGATCGTGCCAAGAAAGAAATCGACAATGCTGTAGCATCTGTGATTAATAGGGCAGACTCAACATTAACAAACCAATTCACTGCAGTTGAAAAGTCATTTAATGCAAAAGCAGAGGAAACAAAAAAGGAGTTGAGTGGAAAAATTTCAGGAATCGAGGATAATATAACGAAAGCTAAAGCAATTAGTTTTATAGGAATTGCTATTGGAATTTTGGGTATAGTTTTGGCGTTTTTTGCATATAGAAAAAGGCCTAGAACAAATGTAAATAAAGTAAAAGACATAATTACAGAGGAAATCAATACAAACGACTATATCCGTAATGAGATTCGCAGAATCGCAGGAGGACAAAGTTCGTCTTATCGACCGCAAACCAGTGCCCCGTCTCAGGCAACAATTGATCGAGCTATAGAAGCATATTTGGCAAGTAAAAAAATTTAAGGATATTTTACAGCAATATATTGCATTAGCAACAGCTCCTACTCAAAGTGTGACAGAAAATATAAAGATGGAGCCGGCTACTACAGCTAAACCTGTATATCAAATTTATGCAAAAGAGTCTAATTCAATGATTCTTTCAAGCATTCAAGATACATATCAAAAAGGAAAGTCAATTTATAGACTTACTATGTCAGAAGCTAACGCATATACAGCCGAGGTAAGTATATGTATTGAGCAAGAGGAAGTAAAACAACGTATCCTAAAATTTGATAGTCAGTATCTCGAACCTATTTGTTCTGTTACTCGCTCATCAAATGATCCCACTCAGGTACTCATTAAGACAACAGGAACTGCAGAACGTATCGGAGAAGAGTGGAAAGTCATTAAACCTATAACAGTTGAAATAAAGTAAACAATGGAACTTCATTATATTCTAGTGGTTCTTGTAATTATAGCAATTATAGTTGCACAGATATACATATACAGGAACACTAAAAAGAAGATAGCGACCTATAAATCAATATTCCCCAATAGTACATCATCGTACTCTATCGTTGAGAAAGAAATTCAGACAGAGAGTTGTAGCGATGATGATGATGTCTATGTTGAAGATATTGATACCATAAGTGTTTCTCAGTTAAATATCAATACAGATAATGAAACACTTAAGGAGATTAGGGACGCCTTGAATATGTACCTTCAAAAAAACAGAGGAGCAGCGAGCGATTTTTATTTAATGAAGGATGTCGTAGAGCGTTACTGTGATGCAGAGGAAGAAGAAATCAATATACAACAGCCGATACCGCTATACCTCGGTTTGATGGGCACAATGGTCGGTATCATTGTCGGTATTGGCTTTATTGCCGTAAGTGGAGGTTTATCAAGCGAATCACTTATGGACAACATCACCTCATTGATGACTTGTGTCGCAATTGCTATGGCCGCAAGTTTAGTGGGTATTTGCTGTACAACTCTAATTTCTTGGTCAGCTAAAAGTGCTACATCCAAGGTAGAAGCTGATAAGAACAGATTCTACTCGTGGTTACAGACAGAGTTGTTACCTGTTCTGTCTGGAAATGCAGTAAATGCTTTGTATCTATTACAGCAAAATCTTATGACCTTCAATCAAACTTTCCAATCAAATATTGAGGGTTTGGATGGTGCCTTGTCTAAAGTTGAAGAGTCGTCTAAGGAACAAATAGAGTTGATTACTCTAATCAAGGATATTGACATTAAACGCGTAGCACAGGCAAATGTTACAGTTCTCAAAGAACTTAAAGAATGTACTGGTGAAATAGCTGTGTTTAATAAGTATTTGCACAGCGTCTCAGGATATTTGCATTCCGTAAATGAATTGAATAGCAACATTAATGAGCATCTTAATCGAACAGCCGCCATTGAGAACATGGGTGCATTCTTTGAAAAGAGATCAATCAGGTTGCCGCTCGCGAACAGTATATCAACGAGGTTGTTGCAAAAGTAGACGACACGTTGCGTAAAACATTTGAGAAACTTGCTGAAAGTACAAGAGAAAGCGTAACTCAATTGCGTAACAACTCTGTTTCAGAGTTCGATGCACTGCTCAAGCATTATTCAGAGCAAAAGGAAGAGTTTGCAAGAATGCTTCAAGAGCAAAGAGAAGAGTTTGCTGCTAGAAATGCTGAAACTACTGAGTTGATGAAAGAGATTCGTAATCTTGCCGATATAAAGGCAGTTATGGGACAGCTCGTTGAGTCAACGAAGGGTCAGACAGCAATACTTGAGAGATTGGTTAGTAGCCTTAAAAACCAGAATAATGGTGGAAGAAGAGAAGGTTTCCCCATCGAAAGTGCAGTGCAACATGTGTCCGCTCCAGTATTCCCTAAGAGCATAACTTATATGGTTGCAACTATAACTTTGCTTGCTTTTATGGCGTTTGGCTTATATGTATATAACTCTTTTATTGCAGAACCAAGGATTGAGGTTGTTGGCGTTTCTAATGAGCCTCAACAAACTATAGTTCCAACATCTACGCAGGTAGAGCCAAATATCAGTAATGACCAAACTGTTAATGTAGATTACTTAGAGTCGACTCAAAGTGCAACACAGGAGCAATAGATATGGCAAAGGAAAGCAAATCATTCTTTTTGGGCAGTTACGCAGACCTTATGACAAGTCTATTCTTTGTTATGCTAACACTATTTATAGTTGTTATCATAGCATTGAATAATGCTCGTATTGATGCGATTGAGCAGACCGCTGAGCTGCAAGCGAAAATTGACAAAGCGGATGAGATAAACAATGCAACTCGAGAACTCGATACACAGCATTCGCAATACTTCCAATACTTCCCTGAATTCAAAAAGCACAAACTTGCAGTAACTGTGAGTTTTAGAAGTGGAAGTGCAGATATGAATAGTCTTCCATCAAGTACAAAAGAAGATTTAAGAACGACAGGTAAGATCCTACAAGATTTTATTATTAAAACGACACAAAGTAACCCTCATATCCAGTATCTCCTTATTATTGAAGGACAAGCATCGAAAGATGGATATGCTTATAATTACGAGTTAAGCTATCAAAGAGCATTATCTCTTAAAAAATTTTGGGAAGATAACGGGTTGAATTTTAATGATAAAAATTGTGAAGTACTAATTTGTGGTAGTGGTGATGGACGTTTAAGTGGCACAGGACTTATGAGAGAATCAAAGGAAGTACTTAACCAGCGATTCCTTATACATATTCTTCCTAAACCCGGAAAAATTGGTGATTAATAAATGGGAAAAGATAAACGAACGCACTTTTGGGCAAGTTATGCAGATCTAATGACTAGTTTATTTTTCTTGATGGTTGTATTGTTCATCATATCAATCGTTGAGTTAAAACAAATTGATGCGACACCTCTTGAAGTGAAAGAATTAAAAGCAGAAAGAGACAGTTTATTGAACCTCAACTCTCGTATGGTACTTCGTCAAAAACAATATAGTGAAGAGTTGGATAGTATGCGATATCTTGCCAATGCAACACAAGCCCATATTGATAAGATAAATGAAATTAACGATGCTACCAAAAATCTCGACCAAAACTATTTTGTATACGACTCAATTAATAAAAAACACAAACTGAATTTTGTTGTACGTTTTAAAATTGATGATGATCAAATATATAACATTTCTAAAGTTGAGCGAGAAAAATTATTGTCTGTTGGTCAAGAGTTAGTAAGATTCATTCATAGTGCCGCTGAAAACACGCCGGAGGTTCAGTATCTTCTCGTGATTGAAGGTCAGGCATCAGATGGAATAGATAAAATGGATTATAACTATGATTTAAGTTATCGCCGAGCAAGAAATCTTAAAAAGTTTTGGGATAATAACAATATCCATTTTGATAGAGATAATTGTGAAGTACTAATCAGTGGTAGTGGAGATGGAAGGCTCAGCGGCACAGGACTAATGAGAGAACTCGAAGAAAAAGCAAATCAAAGATTTTTGATTCATATTTTACCCAAACCAGGACAAATCCAATAATATATGAAACAAATACTATATATACTGCTCATACTACTGTTATCTGTAGGTTGCGCTCAAAAACCAGCAGCTCCTAAGGGTAATAATAACTATCCTGTTTCTAGTCCATCTTCTCGACCAGGTTCATTCTCTAATAATGGTCGCCCACCACTACCACATCAACAAAAAGGAACTTCTCAGACAAATAAAACTTCAGATGTCGGTAATACTACAAATGGTAGAGTTTTGTCTCCAAGTGAGATCTTTGAAAAACTATCATCTGCGGTATTTAAGATTCATACATCTACTGCGTATCAAGGGTTCCAAGGTTCTGGCTTCTTCATATCTAGTAACGGTATTGCAGTAAGTAATTACCATGTTTTTCAAGGTACCGCTGTTGGCTATGAAGACATAATACTTTCCGATGGAAGCTCATATAAGGTAACGGAAGTTTACCATAAGAGTCAGGACAACGACTTTATAATATTCAAGGTTGGAGTTAGCAGAAAAGTAAACTACATTAAGATCGCAAATAATACACCAAAAGTAGGAGAGAAAATATATACTATCGGAAGTCCAAGAGGCTTGGATAACACTTTTTCATCTGGCGAAATATCACAGATAAGGGAGAACGGAAAGATTCTACAGATTAGTGCTCCAATTGATCACGGCAGTAGTGGAGGTGTTTTGTTAAATTCAAAAGGAGAGGCAGTCGGTATAACATCTGGAGGAATAGACGATTCTGGCGCCAATCTCAACTATGCCTGGAATATACAACTTATAAAATCATACATCCCATAGACTATATTTATATGTAAAATAGAATGAATATGAAAAGGTTTCTTATTTGGATTCTTTTATAAGGTTGTCTGTTGTCAACAACAGAGTGCTTAGCTCAAAAGTTTCAATTTAAAGTAGTAGAAATTTCTGATGGTTTTGTTGGCCTAAATAGAGATAACTTGCAAATAAAATTTAGGATTTGGGGCATTGATGCTCCAGAAAAAGAAACAGGCTTTTGGGACAAAAACCAAGGATTATTTGTAAACCCTTATTTTTGGGGGAAAATATTATTGTTGATGTTCAAAAACAAGATGGTTGGGGTAGATATATCGCTTATGTTTATACTCAGAGAATAAGGATGTCGCCCTTTGAAATGTTGAATGCAGGAATGGCGTGGCACTATACAAAATATGACCAGTCCGAGAAATATCATAATGCAGAAATAAAAGCAAGGAATAATAAAGTGGGGCTTTGGGTATATCCACGACGAATTGCACCATGGGATTTTAGATAGTAATAGTATTTGGTACACTTAGAACGCTATTTCATACATTATCAAGAACATGGCTTTGCCATATGGATAAACCTGTATATTTTTGTTTGGAAGAACAATCGAATGAAAAAAACAATTGGTCATATCAACCTCTATTGATTTAGTTCGTATAGTACCAGATTAAATCGTCTACATTGCATCAGACGGAAACTATTCTACGCTTGTACAAACCGATAACGAGGTACGTATGTTATCATACCAATTGGGATAGATTGAGAAAATGATCTCACACCAACTCGGTAGTAAGGTTGGTAAATGTGTGAATGCTACTATTATTTTATTAGTGTAAAAACAACTATACAATTTTAATAGCTAATTGACGATTTATATTCGGGTTAAATTAGTATCTTTGCAAAATAAATAAGGTGTTCTTTTCAATAATGCAAAATAAGACAGATAAGGGAACTTTTCTTGTTTCTAAGTCGTTACCTATCACAAATTAAAATTCTGTAAATCGTTTGTCTTCAGCGAGAAATAAAGTTATCTATGTCTCAAACAATGGAAAGTGATATGCTTAGTGATTCCAGATGCTTCAATCCATCTTGCCAAAGGTTTGGAAATCCAGGATGGGGCAGGAAGCCCTTCAAATACTAATTGGTCTGGATGCCCGGGTTCTCCACATAGATCATACGCTTGCTCAGAAATAGGCATGTACTCAACGCCCTTTGTCTTCTTTTGGTCGAAGTTGATGCGATAGTGAGTACCTTCCTTTGTCAACTCTTTCCATGTCATTTTCATAATGTCGCAATGTCGAAGACCTGTCAAAGCTGAGAAAAGGGCTGCACGTTTGATAGTGGCATTATCGCATGGTGTACAAACCAATCGGTTAAGTTCCTCTAAGGTAAGATGCTCCCTTCTTGCCTCTTTCTCTTTTATACCTTTTATCTTAGCTGCAATATCAGATACAAAATATCCATCAACAAACGCTTGCTTTAATCCAGCCTTGAATATTGCGAAATAGGTGGAAGCCGTATTTTGCGAGATTGTCCCTTTCTTGTTACCTCCTTGTGGAGCATCCAAAAGGAACAACCTAAAATCCTCAACCAGCTTTGTGTCTATGTTGGCAAAGATCATTGGCTGATTGTCGGTAAAGATGAGCATAAGTGCATATACACGATTCCAATTTACGATAATAGAGTCTGAACTATTCCTGTGCCGAATATCTATTATACTCTTGAAATAGGTAATGAAATCACATTGCGATTTCTCTTTCTGTTCCAATAAGGAGGCTTCTGATTCAGAGTAAAGTCCTGCGGTATCGTATTCCTTTTGTCTAATAGCCCTGACCTTGTCTGCATAGATGCATGATTCTTGGTCAAGCTCCGACTTGCAGAGGATAACACCATTGACATCACGTTTCGGCTTATATGTTACACTTCCGTCGGAAGCTGTTCTTGCCGTTCTGCTTTTGTCCCATATCGGAGTGGTTATAGTACGGTTGACATACTCGCGCACTCGCTGTGGCTTGCCTCCATTTTTGGAGATAACCGGATATGACTCGATATAAAGATACCATTCCTTACGAAACTCTGCCTTGCGAAGTTTCACGGAAACACGGTGTGGGATAGAGATTTCTTCATAGGGATGCTTATTTATAGAGATTGTCTATTTCCTTTTTGGGCACATATACGAAATTGCCGATTTGCCGAGTAGGAATTGAAAACTTTCTAATTTGAAGATAGAGTGTACTGTCATTCATATGGTATTTCTCACACGCTTGCTGTATCGTGTAGCAATCCTTTGGTTCCAAACTATACAGCTTGGGAATGGGCTTGGCGCTTCTTAAGCAAGCTCTTCCTTAGAGGGTACATCTCCATAAGCGTTTCTTTGCTTACCCGTGTTTGGCGTTGCCCTACATTAACACTTGGAATAACGCCCTTTCGGATTTGGCGATAAAGGGTTTCCTTACTGATGCCAAACAAGGAATAGGCTTCGGGAACAGTAATGTACTCCTGGTCTTTGGGAATAGCTTTGGCTATGGCATCCAAACGCTCATTTCTTTTCTCTTCATCTTTCCTGCGCTTAAATGCAACTTTAGAACATCTTGATGAGCAATACCAAGACGTGATGGTCTTTGCGACGAATGGCTCACCGCAAATCTTGCATTTCCTTGTTATCTCAAACTTTGCTGCACCCATACAGTTCTGTTTTATTATTACTAATGTTATTAAGTGTCACATTATCTACCAATAAGCGTTGGTACAAATATGGTGCAAAGATAAAGCAAATATCCGAAAAGAACGAAAGAAATACAAAGTTTAACTAAAAAGAAAATCCGCATAACTCATTGAGCTATGCGGATTTATCTATCTACACCTTTCGGTAGTTATCTGTACTTACTTAACTTCCTCAAAGTCTGCATCTTGGACATTGTTGCCGTTTTGGCCACCTTGATTATTTGCCTGGTTTGCTGCATTTGGGTCAAAGCCTGCGCCCGGTTGTCCACCTGCTTGCTGTTGCGCATTGTAGATGTCTTGAGCTGCTGCCTGCATTGCTGCCTGCAACTTATCGATTGCAGGATCAATGGCATCAATGTTTTGAGCCTTGTGTGCTTCTTTCAATTCGTTCAATGCTGCATCGATTGGAGCACGCTTGTCTGCTGCAAATTTGTCACCAAGTTCTTTGAGTTGCTTTTCTGTCTGGAAGATAACTGCATCTGCCTTGTTGATTTTGTCGATACGCTCTTTTTCTTTTGCATCGGCTGCCGCATTTGCTTCTGCCTCTTCCTTCATTCTCTTGATTTCAGCATCAGTCAAGCCGCTTGAAGCCTCAATACGGATGCTTTGCTCTTTACCTGTTGCCTTATCTTTTGCTGATACGTTCAAGATACCGTTAGCGTCGATCTCGAAAGTTACTTCGATTTGAGGGATACCACGTGGCGCCGGAGCAATTCCATCGAGGTGGAAGCGACCGAGAGATTTGTCGTCTCTTGCCATTGGTCTTTCACCTTGCAATACGTTGATTTCTACTGACGGTTGGTTATCTTGTGCTGTTGAGAATGTTTCACTCTTTCTTGTTGGGATTGTTGTGTTTGCATCAATAAGTTTTGTCATAACGCCACCGAGTGTTTCAATACCTACTGACAATGGAACAACGTCCAACAATACTACGTCCTTAACATCACCACTAAGCACACCACCTTGGATTGCAGCACCTACTGCAACTACTCTTCGTCAGGGTTAACGCCCTTTGATGGAGCCTTTCCGAAGAATTTCTCAACGATTTGTTGAACTGCCGGAATACGAGTAGAACCACCAACAAGGATTACTTCGTCGATATCTGATGCTGTCATACCTGCATCTAGAAGAGCCTGACGACATGGTGCCAAAGTTGCTTGAATCAAACTGTCGCTCAACTGTTCGAATTTAGCACGAGTCAAAGTCTTAACCAAGTGTTTTGGAACACCGTTAACTGGCATAATATATGGCAAGTTAATTTCTGTAGAGATTGTGCTTGACAATTCAATCTTTGCCTTTTCTGCTGCTTCTTTCAAACGTTGAAGAGCCATTGGGTCTTGACGAAGGTCAACGCCTTCATCATTCATAAATTCTTCTGCTAACCAGTCGATAATCTTGTGGTCAAAGTCATCACCACCAAGGTGAGTATCACCGTTTGTTGATTTAACTTCGAATACACCGTCACCAAGTTCAAGGATTGAAATATCGAAAGTACCACCACCAAGGTCAAATACTGCAATCTTCATATCCTTATCGCTCTTGTCAAGACCGTATGCCAATGCTGCTGCAGTTGGTTCGTTGACAATACGGCGAACTGTCAAACCTGCGATTTCGCCTGCTTCTTTTGTTGCTTGACGTTGTGAGTCGTTAAAGTATGCTGGTACAGTGATAACTGCTTCTGTAACTGTTTGACCGAGATAATCTTCTGCTGTTTTCTTCATTTTTTGAAGAACCATTGCAGATATTTCTTGCGGTGTATATTCACGACCATCGATGTCAACACGCGGTGTGTTATTGTCGCCCTTAACTACTTTGTAAGGAACGCGTGAGATTTCTTTGCTTACTCTGTCATAAGTTTCACCCATGAATCTCTTGATAGAGAAAACTGTTCTTGTTGGGTTTGTGATAGCCTGACGCTTTGCTGGGTCACCAACTTTACGCTCACCACCATCAACGAAAGCAACGATTGAAGGAGTTGTATTTCTACCTTCGCTGTTAGGAATAACCACAGGGTCTTTTCCTTCAAGGACTGATACACAAGAGTTTGTTGTACCTAAGTCAATACCAATAATTTTTCCCATAATTGTATCTATTTTTTATTATTATCAAATTTTACAGCCCGCAACGTGCGGACATCTTTCATAGAGCAAAACGCGTGCCAAAATTTGTCTTGCCGATTTTCTACCGCGTCATAACGCCACATACTGTCATATTTTCTGCCTAATTGTCAGTTTTTAGCAATTTATTCAGATTTTTCGTTCAGGCACAAAAAAAGGATACACTCTCGCATATCCTTTTAGTTTTCTATCTGAAATTGTTTATTCGTACTTCAAATCGTCAAATCCGTCCTGGTCAAACTCATCGTCATTAAACCCGTCAGAGCCATAGAAGTCCTCATCAATATCATCATAGACACTTGACGAAACAGCGGCAGACTTTGCAATCTTGTCATCAAAGATGTCCAAATCAACATTTTGCTTTGGAGGTCTTCCCTCTTTTTCTTGAGCATAGTGGATCTATGAGGTTCTTCGATGGGATTAGTTCTTTCATCTCCATAAAGAAGGCTCTATTTGTAAGATAGTCGAAAACAAACATTAATCTTTGACCTTCATCTTCAATTAGGTCTGAAAGACGAGTATCTTCCATCAGCCAAATATCCTCATCACTATCGCTGCCCATATCTGCAAGGGTTACCTCTTTTTCCTTGTTCCAGTCTTCGTCACAAAGAATAAAAGAATCCATCTGGTCCTTGGTATAGCCAACGGCTTCAAGAATGGCATTACGCAAACTCAAGAAAGTGTCATCAGCATCTGCTTGTATTTCCAATTTAAAATTGCTGACTTCGTCAGATATTAAACGAAATTTGTATATCATAGTTACTAATATTTTTCTATAATGCGAAGATACAAATAATCAATATAACGAGATATATTTTATACGAAATATTTTATCATGACGATAAAATTTAGCCATTTTGGAGTTATTGATGCCTGAACGCATTCCACCCTTGAGCAGAAATTGCAATTTCATTGTCATCGCGTGATTGCATAAAGCATCCAAGTTCCGGCTTGGTTATATGTCCTATGATTCTGATACCCTCAATTTGTGAAATTTTCTCGTGCATTTCAAGAGGGACAGTGAACAGCAACTCATAATCCTCACCTCCATTCATGGCAACAACAGTTACATTCATATTCAACTCTTCTGCCATAACTGCTGTCTGATAGTCAATCGGAATCCTTTCTTCATAAACACGGCAGCCAACGTTACTTTCCTGACAGATATGAAGCAATTCCGAAGAAAGACCATCAGAAACATCCATCATTGCAGTCGGTTGAATTCCATTTTTTGCGAGGATTTCAATAATATCCTTTCTCGCCTCTGGCTTTAATTGACGCTCAATAATATACTCCTTACCACCAAATTGTGGTTGGAAATCCTTCTGACCAGCAGAAGCAACGCGCTCTCTTTCAAGCAACTGCAATCCCATATATGCTGCTCCGAGATCTCCAGAAACGCATATAAGGTCATTTTCCTTAGCTCCCGAACGATATACGATCTTACCTTCTTCTCCCTCTCCTATACAAGTTATGCTTATCAGCAATCCTGTAACTGAAGCAGAGGTATCTCCCCCAATGAGGTCAACACCATAAATCTCACATGCCAATTTGATTCCTTCGTATAACTCCTTAATATGCTCAACGGTAAACGCTTTGACACTCCCAGCGAAACTGTAATCTGCTTCGGCGCTCCGTTCATTGCATAAATATCTGAGAAATTTACTACTGCTGCTTTATAACCCAAGTGTCTTAAAGGCACATAGGTCAAATCAAAATGTATTCCTTCAAGAAGCAAATCGGTTGTTATCAGTGCTTTCCTGTTAGAATAATCAAGGACGGCGGCATCATCGCCAACGCCCTTGATTGTTGAATTATTTTTTACCTTAAACGATTTTGTAAGTTCTTCAATTAAGCCAAACTCGCCTAAAGTAGAAATTTCTGTCTGACTTTCTGACATTTATTATTCCTTAAATTCGTTAATTAAGCCTGTCATAATTGCTGTCATCTTAGGTTGAGCAGCAGCGGCTGCCAACTGTACTTCCTCGTGAGATACCTTTTCTGGTTCAACACCTTCAAGACCTCCAAGGTCAGTAATTACAGAAACAGCAAACACCTCAATACCGGCATGTCGAGCAACGATAACTTCTGGAACTGTACTCATACCAACAGCATCACCACCAATGCGACGGAAATATACGTATTCTGCAGGAGTTTCAAATGTAGGACCTTGTGTTCCAACGTACACACCTTGATGAACCTTTATACCTTCTCTTTCAGCAACCTTCAAAGCATCTGCAATCAATCGGTGTGAATATGGTTCACTCATTTCCGGGAATCTCGGACCAAGTTCACTATAATTCTTACCTCTCAATGGATGCTCAGGGAACAAGTTGATATGGTCATTGATAATCATGATGTCTCCAATCTTGAAATCTGGATTCATACCTCCAGCTGCATTAGAAACAAACAATGTTGAAATTCCCAACTCTTTCATAACTCGTACTGGGAATGTCACTTGTTTCATTTCATATCCCTCGTAAAAGTGGAAGCGACCCTGCATAGCCATTACTCGCTTGTTACCCAATTTACCGAAAATCATCTTTCCGCTGTGTCCCTCAACTGTAGAAACTGGGAAATTTGGGATTTCCTGATATGGTATTTCTTCTGTAATCTCTATATGGCTAACAAGTTCACCCAAACCTGTGCCCAAAATGATTGCTGTCTTAGGCATATCAGCAACCTTCGCACGAATAAATTCGGCTGTTTCTTTAATTCTCTGTAACATAGTCATTTAATATTTGTTAGTAATTTTATTAGCGTTTCATCAAAATCTTCTTCATAATTTAAAAATTCCACTTCAATAGGCTGATAGAAAATATGCTGCTTGAGCCTATGCGGGAAATAAGGATTATTAGCAAGCCTAACCGCATCTTTCTCAGTCGTTAGAATTATCTTATACCTACCTTTAAGGTTATCATAAGCATTCTCTATGTCACATATATCATCTCTCGTAAAATTATGATGGTCTGAAAAATGCATTACCTTAGCCTTCGCATTATATTGCTTAAGATAGCGAACAAGGGGCTTTGGATTGGCTATTCCTGTAATTGTCAAAATAGTATCTTTTGCTGTCAACAACTCAAGCAATGGTACATACGTTGACTCCGCAGGAAAACTGGCACCAGGCTATCATATTTAAATCTGCTGAAAAACAGTTTCTGATATGGAAAAAAATTCAAATTTTTTTCTTGAAGAGGCGGAAATTAACAGGTTTAATATCCTCTGGACACTTTGTAACAACAACTATCTCTGCCCTATTAACCGCCTGAATACTCTCTCTAAGTCTGCCCAAAGGCAATAGCCTATCCTCAAATAGCGGATGGCCATACTCTGTCAACAATATAGAAAGCGACGGCTTGACATACCTGTGTTGGAACGCATCATCAAGAATTATAAGATTTATTTCCGGATTTATCTTGAGCAACTCGGCAATGCCCTTGGCACGCTTTTCGCATACCGCAACATTGATTCGCTCACCGTATTTCTGATAAATCTGATATGGCTCGTCTCCTATATCATAAGGAGTGCTTTTCACATTAGCAAGAACAAAACCCTTGGTCTTACGCTTATAGCCTCTACTTATAACGCCTACATTATACATGCGGAACAAGCGTTCAACAATATATTCCGTATGTGGTGTCTTTCCTGTTCCTCCAACTGCAAGATTGCCAATAGAAATTACAGGAACATCAAATTTATGGGATTTTAATATTCTGGCATCAAATAATTTATTGCGTACAAAGGTTACGGCTCCGTAGATATACGACAACGGAGTCAAAACAAGCATTTTCATTATGGCCAGCACTTGCTTCATTTACTTAAATTCAATATATTCCATTCTGCACTGCAGTTCATCTTGCTTCAACATGTTTTCAACCTGCTCTATTAAAGGATAGAAATTGCCAAAGCGCTCCTGCATATTCATTTTATAATATGATTCCGACATAGAAGAAAATAGCAAATCAAGGAAATCCTCTTTAGTCTTAGGATAATCACTAACGCTATAGTCACCAATAATACCAGCCTGCGTGGCAACCCAATTTACTGCATCAGTAACATTCCCGAACTCGTCAACAAGTCCGATTTTCTTTGCTTCCATACCATCCCAAACACGGCCTTCCGCAATAGATTTAAGTTTATTGATATTCATCTTGCGCCCTACCGCACATCTGCTTGTAAACAATTCATATCCGGCATTGACGTTCTTCTGGAACGATGCTTTTTGGAATTCGGTCAATGGCTTAACAGTTGAAATATCTGTATTGGCATTAGTCTTAACAAAATCAAAATTAACTCCTAATTTATCTGTCAGCAAACCGCTCATACAAGGAACCATTGCATAAATGCCTATTGAACCTGTCAAAGTTGTTGGTTCTGCAAAAATACGGTTAGCACCACATGATATATAATAACCTCCAGATGCAGCATAATCACCCATGGAAACAGCGAAAGGCTTTCCTGTTTTCTTAAACTGCTCAAGAGCCTCCCAAATCTGCTCAGATGCATATGCACTTCCGCCTGGTGAATTAACTCTCAACACAAGACCCTTGATTTCATCATCTTTTGCCAAATCAAGAATTTCAGGAACAAGTTCTGATGAATTTATGCCGTTTTTATCGCCTGATACAACAATTGCTCCGTTTGCATAAACAACAGCAATTTTATTACTGCTCTCTGTATTACTTGCTGTTGTCAAAAGTTCGCTTACTGTTACTGCAGGTATTTCTGTATCTTCTGATAATCCCAACGCCATCCTGACTTTAGACTCAAACTCATGGACATAACATAAACCGTCAACAAATCCTTTTTTCACAACTTCATTGGCAGGGCTAAACATTCCAAGCGAATCCGCAAACTGGTTTATGACTTCTTTACGGATTTTACGAGAGACTGCGATACTGTCTGTCAAATTATTCCACAAATTAGAAATATATGTCTGTGTCTGCAATCTGTTTGCCTCACTCATTTCTGTAAGCATGTATGGTTCAACAGCACTCTTGAATGTACCAACACGGATAATCTGCATTTCAACGCCAATCTTTTCCAAGGTATTTTTGAAAAATGGTATTCCGCTAACTACGCCATGAAGATCAAGCATTCCAACTGGGTTCATATAGATACTATCTGCAAGCGATGCAATGTAATAGTCACCTTGTGCCAAACTTTCGCCATAAGCATAAATCCATTTCCCACTATTTCTGAAATCAGACAAAGCATCGCGAATTGTCTTTGCCGTTGCAAATCCAGCACCCGCTCCATTACATTTAACAACAATGCCACTTATACGTGAATCATATTTTGCAATACTAATCGCTGACAATATATCCTTTAAATTGTCAGGTACACTATAATCCTCCTCTAACAAATCCTGAAAATTTGCCTTTTGTGAACGCTCTGGAATAGAGCCTGACAAATTAAGCACCAAAACAGAATTGTCACTAACTGAAGCAACAGGCATCTTAAGACTGGAAAATGTCATCGTCGCCATCATTACTATCCCAGATACAAAGATAACAATGCCAAAGATTAAAAATGCAAGCCATGTACCAACAAAGGCTCCTAACATTGTAGAAAAGAACTTCTTCATATTGTGCTAATTTAGTCAAATTTTTTTCTGCGGAAAACAAAATTTCTTCCCAAGTATTTTTCACGAACAATCGGATTTTCCGCAAGTTCTTCCGACGTTCCTTGAAATAAGATTTTTCCTTCAAAAAGCAAATACGCCCGATCAGTAATACTTAGAGTTTCTGGAGCATTATGGTCTGTAATCAGAATACCTATATTTTTCTCCTTTAACTTATATACGACAGACTGTATATCCTCAACCGCAATAGGGTCAACTCCAGCAAAAGGTTCATCAAGCATTATAAATTTTGGATTAATGGCAAGACATCGTGCAATTTCGGTACGACGTCGCTCCCCACCAGATAACTGGTCTCCAAGGTTCTTGCGTACTTTCTGCAGATTAAACTCAGAAATCAAACTCTCCAATTTTTCAGCCTGATACTCCTTGGATGTATTGGTCATCTCAAGAACTGCCTTAATATTATTTTCTACACTTAATTTGCGGAAAACCGACGGCTCCTGAGCAAGATATCCAATACCATTTTGGGCTCTCTTATAAACAGGATATTTTGTAATATCCAAATCATTTAAAAATATCCTTCCTTCATAAGGAGCAATCAGACCTGTGGTCATATAAAACGTTGTAGTCTTGCCAGCACCGTTGAGGGCCGAGCAAGCCAACAATTTCACCCTGAGTAACATCTATAGAAACATGATTCACAACTGTTCGCTGACGATACTTCTTAACCAGATTGTCAGTACGCAAAACCATCTTACCGACTCTGCCATCAGTATGATTATACATTTCTTCCTGCAATCTGTCGGCAGTTTCCTTTTTAGGGCTGACTATGTTTGAAAAAACACTTTTTAAACTCATTCAATTATAATTACTTATGAGCATTGATTCTTCCTTCAATATACTCCTTTAGAAGTTTGATTGCGACCGTATTGTTTCCACCTTGCGGAATAATGAGATCTGCAAATCTCTTTGCAGGTTCAATATACATATTGTGCATTGGTTTCAACACTCTTTCATACCTTTCAACAACCATACCTGGTGTTCTGCCACGCTCTATGCAGTCACGATTTATGACACGAATAAGACGGTCATCGGCATCAGCGTCAACAAAGACCTTAATATCCATCATATTGCGAAGACGCTCATCGCTGAAAACCAAAATACCCTCAACTATCACAACGTCTCTCGGCTGCATTGGCACTGTCTCCGGCTGGCGAGTACAAGTCAAATAAGAATATGTAGGGATTTCAATACTCTTGCCTTCCTTTAACTGGCTCAACTGACTGATAAGCAAGTCCCAATCAAAAGCAGCCGGCTCGTCAAAATTAATCTTTTGACGTTCTTCTGCCGGTATATGGCTTGAATCCTTCTAATATGAATCCTGAGGAAGCACACTAACCTCTCCAGCAGGCAATGATTCTATAATTTTCCTTACAACAGTTGTTTTGCCAGAGCCTGTACCTCCGGCGATTCCTATCACTATCATAAATACAGTTTTTATCAAAGTTGATTACAAACTTATTAAAAATAATTGAGAAATTATATAATTGCCGCATAAAATTTATTTTTTGCCCCCAAAATTGGCTGATTAGTTCAATAGAGTTGTCGATATAGACACAAATCAACTCTTTGACTTCATTATACCAAAAATATTGTTGAATTTTATTACCTTTGCACTAATTAATAGTAAATGTGGGTTAGTTTTACGCCTATAACAACGTAATTTTACAAATATGTTTTTAACATCTTCATTGCAGACTTTTGGCAAATACGCTCTTTTTATGAGTAAAGTATTTACAAAACCTGACAGATTGAAAGAATCGCTTAAACGATATATTCAAGAAATTTCAAAACTTGGAATTGACTCTATCCCATTGGTGATAGTAATCTCTATTTTTATCGGAGCTGTTTGCGCCATTCAAATGCAAATAAACTTTGCAAACCCTTTATTGCCATCATATACAGTAGGGCTTGCAACACGAGACATTCTTTTGCTTGAATTCTCATCATCTATTCTTTGCTTGATTCTGGCAGGCAAAGTTGGTTCAAATATTGCATCCGAAATTGGGACAATGAGAGTTACAGAGCAAATTGACGCACTCGAAATCATGGGTATTAACTCATGCAATTTTCTTGTTCTTCCTAAAATTACCGCACTGCTAACTTTTATCCCAATACTGACAATTTTCAGTATGTGCTCAGGCCTTATCGGTGGATACCTCGTTGCTCTTATGGGTATTATCCCTCCTGCTACTTACATTTACGGTATCCAGTCATTCTTTGTTGAATGGTACGTTTGGTATGCCATTATAAAATCTCTTTTCTTCTCAGTAGTTATTACAAGCGTGGCTTCTTTCTACGGCTACGTTAAAGGCGGCGCCCTCGAAGTCGGTAAAAGCAAGTACAAACTCCGTAGTTGCAAGCGACAGCGTTATCATCCTACTATTAGACGTCTTACTAACAAAACTCCTTTTACAATAATGATAGAGGTAAAAAATGTCACAAAGTCTTTCGATGACAAGACAATCCTGCACGATGTAAGCGCTAAATTCCATGCAGGCATGACGAACCTGATTATCGGTCAAAGCGGCTCAGGTAAAACAGTTCTTGTTAAAAGCATCATCGGACTCGTTGAACCAGAAAAGGGTGAAATACTTTACGACGGAAGAGACTTTCTGAAAATGACCCTGCCACAAAAAAAACAACTCCGAACTGAAATCGGTATGCTTTTCCAAGGCTCGGCTCTTTTCGACAACGAAACAGTTCTCGGTAACGTTATGTTCCCACTGAAAATGTTCTCCAACATGACGCCTGCTGAAATGAAAGACCGTGCGGAATTCTGTATAGAGCGCGTTAACCTAAAAGGAGCGGACAACAAATTTCCTGCTGAAATCAGTGGCGGTATGCAGAAACGCGTCGGCGATTGCACGGGCAATTGCACTAAACCCAAAATACCTGTTCTGCGACGAGCCAAACTCAGGTCTGGACCCTAAGACGTCAATCTTATTGACGAACTCCTTTGGGACATCACTCACGAATATAACATAACAACGGTTATAAACACACACGACATGAACTCAGTTCTCGGAATTGGTGAAAACATAACCTTCATCAACAAAGGTCACAAAACCTGGGAAGGTGACAAAAACAACATCTTCCATTCCGACAACCAAGAACTGAATGACTTCGTATTTTGCGACGGATTCTATTCCCAGAGTCAAAAAAGCCGAAAGAATCCAAGAAGGGAAATAAATAATACTATATACAATTAAAAAATACGCTACATAATGTGCGACCATTTTTTACTATAAACACCGGTTTCGTTTTAGGTTAAATAGTCGTCCCTTAAGAATATCTTTTTCAGTTGCTATTCAGTAATTTAGTTTATAAAATTCTTTGATAAATCTGCAGGTTTTAGTACCTTTTAGGTCAGAAACTTGCAGATTTTATATTAAAAGACAAATAATATCCCATCTAAT
>VOFI01003477.1_pt1 | contig 31690 bp, 35 predicted proteins | sample 5384131 | NCBI WGS metagenome assembly VOFI01 (sample SAMN12384728, study PRJNA508395) | human gut metagenome | isolation source: healthy gut H | host: Homo sapiens
CACCGAATAGTTGAAACTATATTCCACCCGGCGCAGCCGTGGTAAGTAAGTCGTTAGAATGACATTCCGATATTCCGGTAGTCGTAGGATCCGGCTGTACTGTGAGGCCATGTTGTCCGGATAGCAATTGATGATTTCCCGTAACTTGTCTGTAGGCAGTGAGTCGCGTTCCATCAATTCTGCTACCTCTTCCCATGAGGCCACCACTCCTTCTGTATATGTACTGCGTCTTTTATTGCGTTTATAGTACCTCCGTTCAGAAAACCAAAGATACGTTTCAGCGTACTGTCCGTGCGTTTTTGTGCCAGTTTCAGATTCGATTGATACGGACCTTCAGGCGAAGATACCCCTTTGACCGAAAACGACAGGAATTCCGAGTTCGGATCGGTTTCTATTTCCTGCAGGCGCAAGCGCATTTTCTCCAATTCTCTTTGGTTGTTCGGATCTTTTTCGTCTATCGTTGCCGAGTTGATCAGGAAGTTCAGCTTCACTTCTCCTCTGTCGCCTCTTTGTTGTTTTTGAGGTTTAGGGATGTATTTTTCATCTCTGATTTTCATGCCATCTGCTTGGTACGTAAAGAAACGCATCGGATTTACCGTACCTTTGGCTATCACTACCGTATCTTTGTATGCCAGTTTTTTATATTCTACCAGATACATGTAGATGTCACACCGGCATTCATCGTCCGGGTTATCCATATAGAGGGAGTCTACGTAGGCAATCACTTCATTCTTATCAATCTTTGCGTTTTCTCCTGAAAAGCTGCTAACGGATCTCTGCTCAGGTCGAATTCCATCATTCGTTCCAATGTGATGGCATACTCCTTTCCGGTCACCACTGCCGGGCGGAACAGGCTCTGTGTTTTACGGGTAATATTCACCAACATCGGTTGCACTACGATACGTGTATTCGGCTTATACATTTCTTTGGGAATTTTTACTTTAGGGTGGATGATGTATTGATTTCCGACGATTTCGATGTCGGTTGGTTCCGGTAGCAGTTTGTCCACCACTTTTTTGGCGGTGATCACCACTTCGTCAATCATCGATGCTTCGTATGAGATCACTACGTTTATCGTTGTCTTTCCTTTTAGTTTTACCGTTTTTGATGCGTAGGCAAATCCCGAGAAATGCAGGGTCGTATTGGGATCTGCCATGATCTTGAACTTTCCGTCGAGGTCTGTGATGCCGTATACATCTCCCTTTTCATTCTGATCTCTGATTACGATAGAGATGGCAGGCTCTCCCTCGTCATCGATTACGCTTCCGCGTATTTCTACTTTCTGGGCTTGTCCCCATGCCGGAATAATGGCGTATAGGGCCATTATCCCCAATAGCAAAAATCTTTTGATATTCATTAGGGTTATTTTATTTGGCTATATAAATAAAAGATACACTTAGTTTAACCGGTATGGGGGCCCATCCCGATTCATTCGGTTCACCATGAGTGCTTCCCGGTTGGTAGCGCACCAACCTGTAGCGTGCCACACCCACACCGCCTGATACCTCAAGGTTCCAGCGACGTGACAGAATCCAGTTGTATCCATACGTGACACCCGCGGCCGCGGCATCTCCATAATATGCCCTGCGGTTTATTCCCACATCGAACATGGAATAGAATCCTGTGATACCGATGTAATGGCGTGCCAGCAGGTTCCGAAGCCAATATTTAGCTTCAGCTTGTATGCGTCCATGGCGGTAGAAAAGTTTATCTGTAATCTTCCAGGGATTAGCCGATGCCGAAATTTCAGCTGTCATCCAATCGTTTAATGGGAATTCCACTCCCAGATTGGGGGATGCCGCCAACCATTCCAGCGTATTAGTCTTGATGGCCATGCGTTGGGCGGATACTTGAAAAGATATTGCTATGAAAATAAAGAGTATAGCCCGTTTCCCGAATAGAGACGGGAAATTATATCCGGCTATCTCCCACAACAAGTTGGGGAAATCTAGTTTTAAATTAAATGTATTCATAAACGCGCTCACTTCTGTCTAAAGCGTGCTGTCGTTTATTCTTGTCACCGACAAATATAGAGGTTTTAATCGGGACTTTCCAAATAATCAAAATCTTTTTTATCAGTTCTGATAAAAAGGTTTGCAGGTCGGTTTCCTGGTTCAGTTGTAATTTCTGTCGGAGCCGGCTCCGGTTGCTTCTCACGGTTGAAGTGGCTATGTATTGGAGTGCTGCTATTTCTTCGGTTGTTTTGTTTTCCAGTATCAAGCAGCAAAGTTGTATTTCTTTGCTACTCGGTTGCAGGTGCAAAGCATTGAAAGCAGCCCATAGTTTTAGCTCGGATGTCATTCTTGCCTTTTGTCGTTGCATGGTTCGTAGTATTTCCTGTAATCTTGCCAACATGATGGGAGGAAAGATATATGCCACTGCCAGGCTGGGCAGACTCATCAAATAAAGTTCGGATGATGTATAGCCCCCGATGAACATATACAAAAGAATCGGGGCGAAAGATAATATCATTACGGTGTGTCGACTCACAGAGATGGAAGCCAGACCACAAAAAGTAACCATACCGATCATCAGATCTTGCGACAAAGAAGCCGGTCTCTTCCGGTGGGAGGTAGATACGGCAGTACATTGATATTAGGATATTGCTTTGTATGGTATAAAAAGGTGCATTTCAACAAGAAAGTTATCTGTTTCTTTTTTCCGAATCAGCAGGTAAGTGAACAGTAAGAATAACCCCAGGGATAATATGTTACATAAAGCCAGTAACAGGTCTTTTCTGATCAGGTAGACACAAAGGTCGGCGATGATTCCGATACTAAAAGCAGCCCACTGTACCGTAATAGACGAAATAAATTGTTTGTCGCTTCGGATTTCTTATTTCTTTGAACTGTAGATATTTCTTTTGGATGTACTTTTTTGTTTTTGGCAAAGACAGGTATTTTGAATTCATGTTTTTTAGGTTTCAGTAATCAATGTTTATAACCAGCCCATGCAGGCGAGTATACTCTGATGGACAGACTTTCGAAACGGCTTTTTTATCCTATAATAAATACAAAAAAGAATGAAAATAGAAGGGGGGAGGGTGAATATTTTGAAAAAATGTACTGAGTTCGTCATACGTGTCATCAAGGCTCACCATATACCTGCTTTATCGGATGATCAATCACTTAACTTATGTGTTAAATCAAACATCAAGACATGAAATACTCCATTTACAACTTCTCCAAAACATCGATATTTCTGAGTAATCCTGAACTTAAATATCTTTTAGACCGAAAGATGGCGAATGAATCTTTCTGTTTATTAGTATATTCCTTATAGTCTAATCCTTCAGAATTATAAATATCAGCCCACGACAATTCAGCAAAAATTCTAAAAGCATCCGCAAACAATGATTCGTCCTGTTCACTTATTTTCTATCAATCAAATCGAAATTTATTTTAGAATTTCGATATAAATGCTTCGTATCTGAGGCAAAGATAAGAAATAAAATTGAGACTTAGGGCAGAACGCAGTAATAAGACTGATGAATAGCGGTTTAGATAATAAAAAGGAAAAAAGCAGCAAGTCATCTGAAACCAACAAAAGCCAAGTGAGGACAGAGCTACATTACTATCTCGTTACTTTCTTTTTGGCTGGTAGATGATTTTGATAGCATGAAAAAGAAGAAAATCAGATTTCTTTTTGCACTGATTGGCAGTGTTTTGCATATCAAGAAACAACTCTACAGGTAATAATTTTGTCACTTAAAAATGTAGAGTATGAGATCAACATTTAAAGTCTTATTTTATCTAAAGCGCAATGCTCCCCAAAAAGAATGGGCTTGTGCCGGTCATGTATCATTTCTCCATTTACGATAATAATACTAAACTGTATTCCAGAGAGCAAAGTCGCAAGGAAGCATGCGCCATTGACATCCGGTTTTACTAAATAAAAAAATAACATTAAAAATAGAACGAAAAGAATGTTTTCGCTTGCGATCTTTGTCATCTAAAAAGATTTTCTATAACTTGCCACAAGTTTATTACAAAAAGCAGAACAGTAGAAGTATGAACATAAAAAGAGATACTAAACCAATCCGAAGGGCGTAGATTGGAATTTAAGGCAGAGTTGCCGGAGCATTCCGATTTGGCTAAGACGGTTGTGGCATTTGCCAATGATGCAGGTGGCGACCTGTATATTGGTGTGGCAGATGATCCTCGTGAAGTGGTAGGATTGGATGAGGACAAATTGGTGACTATCGAGGAGAAAATAAGTAATATTATTTTTGACCGTTGCTATCCTGCGATATTGCCGGAAATAAAATTTATAAGCGAAGAAAACAAACACTTGATTCAGGTGACTGTTTTCAGAGGTAGCACGCCACCTTATTATCTCAAAGAGAAAGGTAAGTTACAAAGGGACATTTATTCGTGTAGGCTCGGCCAATCGACTTGCGGATGAAGCTATCATCTCGGAATTGGAACGTCGGAGACGAAACATCTCTTTTGATAGCGAAGTTATACCAGATAAGCCTGTAAATGATTTGAACATAGATGGTTTTAAGGCTATATTCAAGGAGAAAACGGGGGAAGAATTATCCGACCAAGCATTAAGGAAATTAGACTTGGTTAAAGATATGCAAGGAGCAGAATATCCGACCAATGCGTTGATTCTATTCTCGGACGACCCGTTGCGTAACTCGTTGTTTCACTATGCAAAGGTGGAGTGTGCTCGTTTTAAAGGTGTTAGTATCGATGATTTCATAGACCAAAAGAGTATTACGACCAATATTGCCACACAAGCAGAGGAAGCATACAACTTTGTGTTACGCCATATCAATAAAGGTGCTTCGGTTGAGGGAGTGTACACAGTATCTCGTTGGGGAGTATCCTGTTAAGGCAATTCGTGAGGCGATTCGTAATGCGGTGGTTCATCGGGATTATTCTCTCACAGGAAAAGACGTTAAGATTGCGATCTATGATGATATGGTAGAGATAACCAGTCCGGGACTTCTACCACCATCAATCGACTATGCTGCAATGGAAAGCCGTCAGAGCGATGCACGCAACAAAGTAATAGCCCCTGTTTTTCAAACGTCTTGGTATCATCGACCAATGGGGCAACGGCTTGAAGTTGATTGCCGATGAAATGAAAGAGTATCCAAACATCGAACTTCGTTGGAGAGAGGTGGGCTTGTCGTTTCAGGTACAGTTTGTGAGGCTGGATTATGTGCTGAACGCAGAGCGGATAAAGGATATACAGCAAGAGTTGCAGCAAGAGTTGCAGCAAGAGTTGCAGCAAGAGTTGCAGCAAGAGCTACGAAAGGCGACATTGTATTCGGAGGTATTGCGTTGTATAGTAAGTAATGCTTTATCAAGGCAAGATATATCCCTTGCATTGGGACAAAAGAAAGTATCGGGACAATTAAATAAAGTTATTCAAAAACTGATTGCCAACAACCTGATTGAAAGAACTATCCCTGAGAAACCTAACCATCCTGCTCAGAAGTTTCGACTAACAGAACGTGGACAGTTATTTCTTGGTTTACTTGCTAAATGAAATGATTATGATATATAGCTATCTACATTGAAATAAAACCTCGCTTCGACTATATAAACCAAAGCGAGGTTTTATTATTCCAAAAACTTTTCTAACTTTGTAACGAAGTTGTTTTAAGGTACGCAAAGCACAGATTATCAATGCAGCTTTACTTTTGCCAAATCGTTACCAACAACATATTACTTCTCAATTACAATCTATCATTCAGATAGATACAAGTAATTTTCTTATCCTCTGCAAAGATAAAAATAAACTATGAATGCGGTTTCTACTATTCATGAAAATCTGCAAATCTCTATGTTTTCATATATCAAAGTAGTACTGCAACTATAGATATTAAGATTAAATAGCAATACACCTTATTATTGATGATAAGTGTGTCTGATCAGGATGTATAGTCTTTACTCAATATTGCTTTCTATTTGCTCAAAAATCTTTCTTTTTTGTGATGCATACCCTATTTTTTTCTTTTGTGATAGAAGTTGTTTATTGTATATATATGCAAAAGGAAAATGTTTTTGAGAGTCTGAATAATATGTTATTCACTTTTTTGCCCATAGGAAGTGAATAACGTAGTTGCAAAGAGTTCGTTCTTTGCCGGCAGAAAGTTAATTCTTTGTTTATACGAAGTTAACTTCTTGTCGGCGGCAAAGTCGGTAGATGATCGACAGTAGTCTTTTTCTCCTTGAAAAGCGGCTGAAAGTACCGGATTTTCTCTGGTTACTTCTCAATTTTGATTGGCGCAAATCTGTGAAAATGTTTCTCTTTTATGCCGATCTCTTTAATGTTGTCTTTGTGTTATGTGCTTTTTGCTGTCTTTATTGTAATATGTACTTTGTTTTTGTTTCTTTCTGTATTCTTCTAATGCTGATTTACGGGCTTTTTTCCAGCTTCCCAGTCAGTCGGGCAGGAAAAACAAATTCTATCGCAGGTAAGATATACAATTTGACAATTGTCAGATTCTTGCTCCGACCGTTTATCGAAAGTATAAGTCAATCTCTTTTGATTAAAGATGCAGCAGGGATGTATTCTTATATTCCTAAGCAAGCACAAGTCCGCATTCGTTTCATGTCTTTCTATAATGTATATACTTTTCTTATCTGTCACATGGGGCGTGAGATGTCGTTTTTCCACCTTGTCCGGGCTGTTCAGAGACCCGGTTATGCGATATTCCGTGGTTTCCATGCCCTACTGGGGAAGCCGGATAAGGTGTTTTTTACCTTTGGCGGGAGAAAAAGAAAGAGAGGTGATACTTCAGAAATCGTCCATTCCATCGGTGAAAAAACGGTATTGCACATTTGCAGCATCCCGAAAAGGGGAGGTGCTGCAGAAAAATGCAACGCTGATTTTTAGGTTATCTTCAGGGCGGAGGCTACATTTGTCCCTACCCTTTATGGAGGGAGATGCAAACAAAATGTATAAGATTATTTAAGATAGTGAAATTGGGAAGCTGCCAACATATTGATAGCAGGTGTTGTTTTTACTTTTGTAAACCAGTTAAAAGTAAAGAAGAAGATGACATCAATTACACCGCGGCTCAATCGCTCGCGCGAGGGGCGTGATGGCAGTTATCCGCTTGTGATACAAATTATTCGCCATCGAAAGAAGAGAGAGATTTATACGCCTTACCGTTTCTGGGAGGCAGAGTTTAACACCCGTTTAGAAATGGTGGAGAACGTCGGAGGCAATCGCCGTCGTCTGCTCATTGTCCGCGAAGCCAATGAATACCTTATATATATAAAGAAGGAGTTGGAGGCTATTTGCGGATCGCTTGAAGCGGATAAGGGGAGTGCTTATACGGTGGACGACATTGTGAACGTTTATAACTACCACAATGATCTGAGCCAGGTGTTGGTATATGCCGACTCGGTGATTGCCGGGCTGGAGAATAAGGGACGTCAGGGTACAGCTGCCAATTATCGTAGCGCCCGCCGTGCGTTTGAGATGTTTTTGGATGGCAGTCCTTTTTCGTTTGAGGAGTTGACTCCCGAAGTGCTGGACCGCTTTGTCACCTTTCTCCGTGAGCGGGGCAACCGGCCCAATACGGTTTCGTTCTATCTCCGTCAGTGGCGTGCCATCTACAATCGTGCCTGCGCCGATCATGTGGTTTTTTCCGATCAAAAGCCTTTCCGACGGCTGAACCTCAAAGAGGAGGTGACATCCAAACGCGCCATCTCCCGGGAGAAGATTGCGCAGATCGAATGTGTCGACCTTACTGCTTGTCATGCTGATATGCAGCTTGCCCGTGACCTGTTCCTGTTTAGCTTCTATACGCGCGGAATGTCCTTTGTAGATATGTGCTATTTAAATAAGGAGAACCTGCAGGGAAATTATCTTCGGTACAAACGGCAGAAGACAGGGCAGGAGTTACAGATACGCATTGAAAAAGATTTGCGTGTGTTAATCGACAGATACGCCAGCTCTTTGTCGGACTATCTGCTTCCAATGCTTCGAAACGGTGACCGTTATCAGGGATTATCGGCGCAGGCAGCGGAGGCTTAATAAACTGATTCGTGAATTGGGCGACCGGTTACAGTTGGATATGCCACTCACATTTTATGTGGCGCGCCACTCATGGGCGACACTCGCTCACGAAAATGATGTGCCCGTCTCGGTGATCAGCGATTGTATGGGGCACACATCGGAGAAGACTACCCGCATTTATCTGGATCGCATAGACACTAAGCGACTTGACCGGGCCAACCGGTTGGTGATTAATAGTCTGCGGTAAAGAGGTGGAAAAGAGGGATAAAAAAAACTCTTTCTTATAATGAAAGAGCTACTCAAGAGATTCTTCTTATCTCAGATACATGTCGCAAAGATACGCATTAAATTATTAATTAAACAAGTATTATTTTAATTTTTTTTATTTCTAATGTAAAATATTTATTTTTCTTCTTTCACTTGGATAAAAAACTCCCCGGTACACCTTCTTTCTGTCTCCCGACCTCTTCAAGAAAGCATAGGTTTTTCATCTGTCTGCCTCCACTGCTGCAAACACATGCCGTCACCTATTCACAATAATGATAATCTGTTAATAATCAATTAATAACAGATTGTATATTTCGTTTTGTGATGCTCTTTAACAACCTTTTTCTTTTATGTTTCTGAAAGCGTTTCTGAGTCAATATTAAGTAATGTATTATTAATCAATGTATTACATTCATACACTTTTTCTTTGTTTCTGAAAATAAAAAAACTCAGAAACATTTTCAGATGGGATATGAAGTAACTTGCTGTATTATAAATGCTTATAATATTTATGAAGTCATTCTCCCTTTCATTATAAGAAAGAGCCGCATAATTATCAAACAAACGGCAAATATGAAAAAAATACTATGCATATGGGTCTTAACCGTTACTTTCCTTGGAGCATTTCCTGCTTTGGCCGACGCCCAGCAATGGGGGATTGACTGCCAATGGTCTTTATTGGGCGACAGCTACTCCGAATATAGGTGTGGAATATGCCTTCCATTCAAAGATGAGCATAGCAGGACTTGTTCAATATAATCCGTTTACTTACGCTAAAAACCGGAAAATGAAACATCTTGCCGGGCAGTTGGAGTATCGTTATTGGTTGAGTGATGTGTTCAAGGGGCATTATCTGGGTGTGCATGCCACGGGCGGTATCTTTAATTTTGGTAATCTCCTTGGGTATCCTCAAAGACTATCGTCTCGAGGGGCAATTGTATGGTGGCGGACTCACCTACGGTTACCAGTGGATCATCAGCAACCGGGTCAACATTGGCGTCGATATCGGATTAGGATATCTCTATGTTGATTACGATAAATTCTATTGTCCCACTTGTGGGGGAACGTGTCGATCACTACCGGACCAATTATCTGGGGCCTACCAAGGTAGGTGTATCCATTATTTATCTGTTAAAGTAGGGGAGGACAGGCTATGAATATCAAACAGGTAATTTTCATAAATATCTCATTTTTTCATCTCTCTAACAGTGTTAGCAGCAGATAGGCCTACACAGCCTGTCCGTACTGAGGTGTATCGCTTGGAGCGTCTTGACTCCGTTCTGCTGGTCGATCTGGCTGTCGACCTGACAGGGGTGCACCTGGCGCCGGACTGTACGGTCTATCTGTTTCCGCTACTTGCTTCGGAGAATACCGGTGATTCGTTGTCTCTTCCTCCCATTGTGCTCAACGGCCCCCAAAGCGATCTGATGTATCGCCGGCGTCGGGCTTTGGGTACAACTTCGATTGAGAAGATTACTCCCTACACCGTGCTGCGTGAGGGAGACCATGCTTTGCCTCGCATCCATTATCGGACCGAGGTGCCTTATGCGGCATGGATGGACGATGTTAAAGTATGGATGCGCGACACGAATTGCAATTGCGATGCCCGTCTGGTACCTTTTGCCATGCATACGGAGCATATACCGCCGTTGGTTGTGGAACGGGTGGATACGATTGTGATACATGACACCATCCGCCTGGCTTCTGTTGCATCCGGACAGTCGACCGTAGCTTCGGATATTCCCCTTCGTAAGAAGGTGACCCGTATTCAGGCCGGTTATGAAGCTGATATTTATTTTCCTACGAATGAAATGCGTATTCTTCCCGATCATGAGTTGAACCGTGCTTCATGGATGCATTTCGTTAACCAAGTGGATTCTATTGAACAGGATAACCGGAATTCCATATCGGGAGTTACCGTTACCGGTTACTCTTCTCCCGAAGGATATACTTCTAATAATGAACGTCTGGCTGAAAAACGTGCCAAGGCCCTTCAAGCGTTCCTGGAAAATAAATATGGCGAACGTATGGAGGTGGCAGTCGAGTGGGTCGGTGAGGATTGGAAACAGTTTGAGAAAGATATAGAGGTTTCTGACCTTCCGGAACGTAATGAAATTCTTTCAATCCTGCGTACTGTGAGTGATAGCAATCAACGGAAGAGTAGGCTGAAGGCACTGAATAAGGGGAAAACATTCGAAATTCTGCTTCGGGAGTATTTTCCGAAACTCCGTCGGGTGTCATGCCGTATTAGATACGTAAAATAAGAATATGAAAAGAATGTATTACATAGGATATATGCTCTGCTTGTTGCTTGCCGGTTGTGTAGTCGGTGAGAAAGCGGACGGTCTGTTGGAGCAACGTCTGTCTGATCGTACCCTTTTGGTCTATATGGGAGGGGATAATGATTTAGCCGACGAGACCGACGAAAAATTGTCAGCGTTAACAGAGGCGTGGGACAGGTTTCGGGGCATCTATTGATTTATCAGGATAAAAAGGAGCGGATAGTACCCGCTTGTTAGAGGTTTGTTTGGATGAACAGGGAGAAAAGGTAACAAAAATATTGGCTAAGTATAAACAGGAGAATTCAGCCGGTGCCTCCGTGTTTGCACGGGTTGTCAATGAGGCTATGGCCCGGTATCCTTCCGTTGATCCGGGATTGATCGTATTCTCCCATACCAGCGGATGGTTACCGTCGGGGACGGCAGTGGTTCCGGCCGGTATTACCCGCTCGGTTATCAAGGACAATCATTACGAGATGAGTTTACAGGATTTTGCTTCAGCCATTCCGGACGGGCAATTTAATTTTATCCTTTTTGAAGGGTGTTTTATGGCCGGACTCGAGGTGGCATACGAACTGAAAGATAAAACGCAATATATTGTGGGTTCATCAGCCGAAATGCTTTCACCGGGTTTTACTCCCGTCTATCAACAAATGTTTCCGTTGCTTTATAAAAAAGAAGCGGATCTTCCGGCAGTGGCTGCTGCCTATTACGATTATTACAACAGTATGGAAGGCGACAATCGTTCGGCTACCATCAGTGTGATTCAGACGTCCGGCCTGGAAATGTTGAAAGTTCAACTTCGGGCGGCCGAGAGTCGTGTGGAGCGTTGGGAATGGATAGATCGTAGCGGATTGCAGGCTTTTGACCGCTTATCGGACGGGCGGCATCTCTTTTATGATGCTTCGGCCTATATAAAACGGATTGGAAGTGTTGAAGAATCTGCTGCTTTTGACGAGGCTCTGGAGCAAGTTATCATTTATAAAGCGGCCACGGAGAACTTTATGCCGGAGAGTGTAGGGGGATTTACCATTGACGGACATTGTGGCATGACGTTGTATATACCCGATGCTACTGTTCCCACATTATTGACCGAAAGAAAGAAACTGAAGTTAATGCAATAGTATACATAGTTCAAATTAATTAGTGAATGGTAATAATAAAATTAAAAAAACTGATGGAAAGGAATATTTGATAAACAGGAAACAGACAGTGACGGTTGACAGATCGATGGAACAGGGAGTATCCGCATTTTTCTCTCTGCTTTTTCCTTTCACAGTTCGAAAGAGAAAAAGGAATATCCAAAAGCGGATAAAAGTATAAACTATTCGAACTTATATCTATAATTAAATTTTTTAGTAACATGAAATTAAACAAATTGTTTACGTTTACATTGGCAGCCCTTGCGATGGCTGCATGTAGTAATGATGACGAACCGGGGAATTGATAAAGGTGGTCAGAAAGGTGAATTGATTGATGCTATCAGCATTGCTTTTTACCAGTTCTTCAGCTCCTGCTACCCGTGCAGACAAAGGTGAGATAGAAGGAGTGGGCACTGAAAATAATGTATATGTAGCCTATCTCTTTGCTAAAGAGAATGATCCCCAACATGAAGGTGCAAAAGTGGGTGACTGGACTGTAAAGCGTGTAGCTGGTGATGCTAATACAGAGGATAAGGATGTTGCAGCTGCAATCGGTGAGGGCGATGTGGCAACTCCCGGGACGAAGAAAAATATGTGTACGTTCAACGGTGTACGCCAGGGAGATAGTGTTTATGTGGTTGTGAATGATCCTCAGATGACCCTTGCTACCGCTCAGACATTGGCGCATCAGGGTGACAAGTCGGAAGCCGCTATCCGTGCGTATATCTCTAATCTCTCTAAAAGTTATCTGAATGAGCTGACCGTTACTAAAGACGGGACGCAGGGTAAGAAGTATATCATGGCAGGTGTATCGGCTATTCCTACCAACCCGAATATCCCGAACGGATCTACCGTGAAAGTTTCGATTCCTCTGAATCGTGAATTAGCCAAAGTATTCTTTAATGCCTCTGTTACTACCAACCCCGTATACGAGGCTTATGGTAAGATGGCAATTAAAGATGCAGTATGGGAAAATCCGACAGGTACTAAAGACCCCGATGGTATTGTCGTAGTGCGTATTCCGAGACGTGTTTCTCCGTTCAAGGCACAGGCTCGTGACTGGTATTTCCCGCAGAGTGCGGATGCAACTGCTAAAGACTGGGATGTGGAAGGTTGGTTGAAAGCATTTGCAGGTGAGAAAGAATCTGTACCCGGTACTGCAGAAGTTGCTGGAACGACTCTTGCATTGAATAAGGGAGAATACAATGCAGACGCGAAAGAATATCGTCTGACATGGGTTGTAGGTGAAAAAGCATTGGCTGATGGAGCTACTCCTGCAGCTACTTCGATGGTATACGTTAAGAGTGACAAGTTATATTCTCCTTATTTTTATGTAACTCCTAACTATGCCGACAATGCCGGTTGTGCTACTGTTGTAGTTACTCAGGCTACTTATATCGGTGCCCATACTCTGCTTGAACCGACTATTACAGAACAGATGTTGAAAGAAGCTTTGGAGAATGATGCTTTCAAAACAGCTACTTCTGTTCCGGCAGGTACCACCTATGATAAATTGGCTGCTGATTTTTGGGATACTGGTTCGAATGTAACAGCATTGGTTGCGTTCCTGGAAACGAGTGAGGCATATAAACTTGCGTTGAGAGGTGAAACAGATCCAAGTAAGAAAGAAGCTGCCATTACGATTAAACCTAACGATAAACGTTACTATCGTGCTGATGTTGCCAACTATAGCGATGACGAAACAACTTCAATGAAGATTACCGAACGCAACACATTCTATCATATAACAGGTACCATCACTACACTGGGTGCCAAGAGCATTGAAGATGCTATCAATTCGGATAATATCGACATGCTTGTACAGGTAGTTGTTAAGCCATGGAAATATGTTGTTAACAATATAAATATGTAATCAGAACCTCTTTTTTATATAATCCGGGGCGGATGGAAAGTCCGCTCCGGTTGATATCTTTTTCTTGTCGGAAAGAGAAGAATACGAAACTAAAATGAAGAAATTGCTACCGATACTTTTGGGGGTTACCCTACTGCTGAATTCATGTATTAAAGATGATATGGATGCTTGTGCCGGATATATGCACATCTATTTCAGCTATATTTATGGTGGAGCCAACCGCTTTTTGAGACGGTTTCTACTCCTACGCAACTTCATTTTTATAAACAGAAGCATAAATATCGGGAGTTGGAAATAGCCGTGGATGAAATAGGACTGACCGAACCTTATCGCTTCCTGAAAAACTTTGATGATACGGATAGCCTGGAACTGATAGCTTGGACACAGGATGGGGCGATTGATTATGTGGATACTCCTGATACTCCCATAGGAGAGGGGTATGTGAAATTAAAAGAAATTACCGATGGCAGCGGAATCTGCCGACCTGTAGACGACCTGTTGTACGGACGCATTGCCATAGATGCCGGTTTGCGCGAAAATCGCAATATTGTAACCATTCCGTTTGTACGTGCTGTGTGCCGTACACGTATAACGATGATTCCTCAGACAGTAGAGGATCAGGTCGTTGAAGAAGGAGGAACGACGCGTGCTGCAAGCAACATTATTCCTTCACCCGAAGATTTTAAATTCCACCTTTACGGTACGCGTAGCGGTGTCGATTATAATAATAAAGCAAATGCGGATGAGGTAGTACTTGAACCCCAGTGCTATTACGAAGAAAGTACCGGAAATGTGCTCACACCCTGGTTCGGTTCTTTTTTTCTTCAGAAGGAAAGTATCTGAAAGTGAATGTGTTTATTCGTGATGAACAGGTCGCTTCATTCGATTGCGCACCTATTGAGTTGACTTCTGTTCCGGGCAACTTCATTGATCTGGTGATTGACGGACATTATGTGAAGCCCGTTATGCAAGTTCGTGTCAATGGCTGGAAAGTGGCGACAATAGAAAGTAATATGTAGGCAAGTTGATAAAAGGAGAGTATAGCATGAAAAGAATTCTGATATGTCGATTGATGGTGTTTCTGACCGTGGCTTTGGTTTCGTGTTCGGATGATACTTCCGAAAGTATCCCTCAGAACCCGGATAAGGATATGTACCTCCGTGTGAATGTTCCCCGCACTTATGCTTCCGGAGCTGATGAGACAGATAGTAAAGAGACGGTGATTAATGGCATTGACGTATTGGTATTTGCTCCGGGAACAGCCTCCCAGAGCGGATTGTTTCTGAAATCGGTATCCGAAGGAACACCGGTTACCGGTAAGAATACGTTTCAGGTGACTATGCCTGTGGGGGAAGGATTGGAGGTACATGTATTTACGAATTGCCATGAAGAGTTGGTGCGTAGCGGTGCCTATAAAGGACTGGGCATGAAGATGGACGCTTTACTGGAAAAGATGATATCTAAGGTAGAAAATAATTCGACAGGGAACTGACTGTTTGCCGATGCACGGCTTTTTGTCAGGTGTCACTGTAGCGAAAGAATCGGTGGGTAAAACGCTTAGCGTACCGGTGTTGCGTTCCGTAGCTGCTGTCCAGGCGAAAGTGGATGAAGCGCATACGGGAAATCCGGGTGAGTTGTTGGATAGCGAGGGTAAAGTGATTTTTAAGTTGCGTGAGTTTTATGCTTATTTCCCGGCAGATAGCGGTAGGCTGGCACCGTTGAAGGAGGTTTATGAAACGGCAGTCGCCGGTTCGGAAGAGGAAAAAAGACCCGTAACGTCGTTAAAACAACTTTACCCGATAAATTGGGTGTCCGTCCGATAGGGGATAAGCTTTTCCTGAAAAGTGAGACTCCCGTGGCACTTGCGGGACCGCTCTATCTATACGAAAACACTTATTATTCGGATAACGGTTTTGATCAGCCCGGATCTGTTGCCGGCAATACCCAAGTGGCTACTACCCGTCTGGTGGTAGGCGGAGTGTATGGAGAGGATACGGAGGTCAGTTATTACCGGATTGACCTGACAGATCCGGACGATCCGAAAAATTTGGTTGAAATATTACGTAATCATAAGTATACCTTTCAAATCATGAATGTCTCGGGATCGGGCTATGACAATCCTGACGATGCGGCTGTAGGGGTTCCGATGAATATCTATGTAAAAGTGATTGACTGGATCGATGTAAATACCGAAATTGATTTTGACCGTGAAAACTGGTTCTCTTCGGCTACAAAGAAGATTGTTTTGTCCGGCTATGCAGATTCACAAAAGTCGGTTTCCATAGACAGTGATGTCACATTCGGTCCTTTCTGGCAATTAAGTTTTAACACGTCGAGTACGGTTAACGGTAATGCTTCGGTTGTGCCTGTAACGGTGGCTGAAGGTGCTGCATCGGCTATGATCTCCAATGACCGTTATGAAATAACCGTTACTGGGAATACTCTTACCGTAAAGGCTAAAAAGTCTTACGGAGATCTTCCTGCCGGGCAGGCTTATGATGACGATTTCTATATAAAAGTAAAGAATTTGACGGTGCATTTTAAACTGACTCAAGTGGATCGTTCACCCGATGATTGGGGAAACGGCGGGACTCAGGAAGATGAACTGTAAAAATAAACATAGATTAGTTGACTCATGAAACGATTGAAAAAAAAATATGCGGCAAGGATGTATGCTTTTAAGCGTATTTTGCTTGATAGGGATCATAGCCTGTTCAGGTGAAGAGGGACATGATATACAAATTCCTGATCCTGCCATTTGTACGCTGAACTATACCATTCCCGATACTGAAATACCGGATACCAGAGCGTCCGATACGGGAGGGAAAATATCTGTGGCCCGTCCGGAAGAAAGTGCGATAAAGGATGTGAAACTTTTATTCTTCATTTATGACGAGCATGGTAACGGTTTGTATGCCGGCTCGTTAGACGGAACCGTAGATGGCAATCACCTGGCTAAAACAGGAAAAATATCGGTGACTATACCGGGAAGCGGAAGCATTGACAATCACACGGATTACGATGTATTGGTACTTGCCAATGCTTCGGTCTATTTTTCCGGAATGGATTGGGATGCCTATTGTGCCGGACAGACAGAAAATGCGGTACGGGTACAACTCCGGGGAGAGATGCCGTTGCATTCACTAACGGACAGGACCTATAAGGTTACGGACGACTGTTTGCCCATGAGTGGAATCGCATTCAAAGAAGCGGGAAAAGATATGAGCGTTCAATTGCTGCGTGCCGCTGTACGCATAGATGTACGGGTGGTTGAGGATAAAAAGGGGACGGTTCTCCTGAAATCGGCTGTACTTCGTAACGTTTCACCGGACATACCTATGTTTAATGATCCGCAGGATGCGGCTTTTACTCCGTTGACATACGCGAATACGAAAAGTGCACAGGAGCAATTCAGCATCATAGGCGGTTTGTATGCTACCGAAGTATTGCGCACCCTGCATACTCCTTATCTGAAACAGACACAGGCAGTATGTTTGCTCTTGGAATGTGAAAAATCTTCTTCTTCTTGCAGTGGATGGTATCGGGTGAATATTAATATCGATACAGATGATGTCCAGTATTTGCGGCGTAACAATGTTTATACAGTAATTATTAAGGATATTTTGAGCCAGGGGGCTGATACTCCCGATGATGCTTACGGAGCCGGCAGCTTTGGAGGCATACAAACTGTTACTGTTCCTACGGATTGGAAAGTTCCTGACGGGATAGTGACTCCACCGGATGTAGAAGTGAATTGAATGGTTTCATAAAAAATAATCAGAACGATGAAAATAAAGAAGTGTAAAATAGATTGTTTTCAGAAATCCTGCATTCTTCTGTGTATGGCGCTCTTCTCCTGTTCGCAATATGATTGCGTTGTTCCGGATAACGGAAAAACAGGAGAAGGGGAGCGCGCTTCTTTAGGTATAGGCGGTGTTTCAACGGGGCGGTTAGAGGTACTTACGCGTTCGGTGACTGCCGAACTGACTGATGCGACTGATGCTATCGGTATATTTCGAAAAGAAGATACCGGAAAGGGTTATGAGCCCGTTCATAACAGAAAGTATACGTATGGAACTCCACTTTGGGAGACAGACGGGGAAGAGGTGGTGTTGATCGATAAACCGGCGGAACTGACGGCTTATTATCCTTATAAAGAAGATGGGGCGAGTAGCGTAGGGCTGAGCAGTGAGCTCTATGTGGCTTCGAAAGAGATTTATTATTGTCCTTTTAAGGCCTCAAATTCAACCGGGCCCATTACACTGAATTTACGCAGGGCCTATGCGCTGCTGAGATTCAATTTTATCAGGGGGTTAGCAGATGGGACTCCGACTTCTGCCAAAGGAGAGTATACCGGGGAAGGGAAGATTAGCTCATTTTACCTTCAAGGCAACCTTACGGATTGCCGGAATTCTGGATCTGTTTACCGGAACTGTTGAAGGAGAGGCGCGGGAAGTGACGTTCAATTATAACGTTCCGATCAGTATCGGGACCACCGCGGCTCCTGCCGTTCTGGATTATATGGTGGTACCTTCTGACTTTACCGGAGAGCTTTCTTTTACATTGATGGTAGACGGAAAGGAGATGAAAGGTAAAATCAGCGCTTCGGACCTTTGCGGTACGAGTGGAAAATTGGCGGAAGGGACAAAATATGAGATAAATGCCATTATTCGTCCTACTGAAGTAGAGATAGGGACTGTGGAGGTGGAAGAATGGATAGGGGAGGTGGTCAAAGACCCCTCCGGTGATCCGTTTGTGCCGCAATAAAAAGACAGAAAGGAATAATTATGTTTTTAAGAAAGCAGATAAAGATGAAACAGATGCTGACAAATATCGGGATGGGAATATTGCTGACAGCCTGTGGCAACGGAGGGATGGATCCGGTGGATACCGGCGGGGAAGATGAGTATGTTCCCGTCAGGGTAGAAACCGTTACGGACAACGGCATTGGTACACGTGCTGTCACTTTGTCGAATGCCGCTATCGGAATATTCCGTACGGCACCTTATAGCGCTACGTTTCCGCAACAATACGATGTGGAGTGCATTCACGACGGAACTGCATGGAGCCTGGCAAGCAAGATATATGTCGGGAGCACGGATGCTTCTTTGCATGCCTATTATCCCTATGGTAAGGTCACTTTCGGCGCTAATAGTACGGTGACTGCTCTGACAGTGAAAGATCATACAGCGGATAATGATTTTTGTTATGCTGATGCTCCTCTTACGGCAGTTAATAACCGTACGCCGGTTGCCTCCTTCTTGCTAAAGCATGCTTATGCCGGTTTGAAGTTCAGTATTGCTTGCCATTCCACTTATCCGTTGAAGAAGTGCAAGTTGACCAGAATAGTGATGCAACCTGTAACGAGTGGAAAAACATTTTATGTGGAACGTAGCATGGATATCAGTAAATCCGCTGCGGATGCGGGGCAGTTGGGAGGGAGTACCGCTTCCGGTTGGAGTCTGGATACATCTGCGCTTGCTGTGGGGACAACGGGTATCGCCCAAGGAAGTACGGACGAGAGTATCAGCAAATTGTTTCCTCCACAAGATTTTTGAGGATGATACCCGGCTGATATTGACCATTGACGGTAGTGAATATTCCGTGACGATTCCTATAAAGTTTTGAAGGCTCTGAAAGCCGGATATTTATCTACCATTTCTCTGGAGATCAAAGGTACGGGAGTAGATGTCTCGGGAGTAAAAGTATATCCGTGGGATACTTCTGTTGTACCCGGAGGTGACAACGATGCGACTTTAGATTAATAACTGATTGTAACAAAAGGATAGTAATGAAAACCAAGTCTGATATGAAACCATTTATAATAGCTGCTTTATCGCTGACTTTGCTGGTGGGTTGTGGTAATGATGATTTTTCCGGCAGAAGAACCGAAAGTTCCTCTGGAGATTACTTCTGCGTTTGTAACGGGGGATGTGCAGACGCGTGCTGTTACGCCGGAATTGCTTACATCAGGTTCGATAGGAGTTTTTTTGGAAGGCCGGTCCGGAACCGGTTATGACAAAAAAGACAATATACAGTATGATTATAATGTAGGCTGGAAACCCAAAACGGAAACGATTTACCTGGGTGGGGAGGATGCCGATGTATGTGCTTATAAGAAAACAACGAAATTAGATTTATCCGCTAAAGAGGCTGTTCCTTGGTCTCAGATTTACGACGCTGAAATCGATTTGGTATATGCAACCAATCAAACAGTGAACGGTACTTCTGCCCGTAAGAGCGTTGAATTTACTATGGGGCATGCTTATTCGCAGATCGAATTTGTCTTTAGCAGAGAGGATTATCCTAATACATGCAAGGTGACTGAGATTACTGTAGAGAATGCAAATATTATTAAGACTGCTACGTTGAATCTGGCAACGGGAGGCTATACACCGGTAACAGTGGAGAAGGTCAGTTACTGGACAAATGTGGCAAAACACGAAGATGGTATTGCGGTTCCTGAATCGGGGACTGTAAAAAGTAATGTATTGATGATTCCCTGCACATTGGCGAATGCCGGAGGTACGGGGGTAACACTTGAATTGACGGTGGACGGTAAGCTGATGACAGTTCCGATTGCGCATGATAAATTAGGGGCATTGACTGCGGGTGTTATTCATCAGATCAGCTTGAAGTTAAAAGGAACTGCACTTGAAATCAGTGTGAAAGATACTCCGTGGGATAATCAACCGGTGGATGGTGAATATAATCCCGAACCATAAAATGGAAGAATCATGAAACGAATTTATACGCATAATCCGGGTTTTCGTTTGGCAGGATGTCTGTGGCTGATGTGCCTTTTAATGGTAGCCTGGAGCTCCTGTTCGCAAGCGGAGGTTGCAGACTCCATTGAAGGCGGGAATGGAGAGGCACCTCTTGAAGTACGGGCTGTAACCGGCGCGGAGGTTGACACCCGTGCACCCGCTGCTGTAGAGATGACCGAAGGGACATTAGGAATTTTCCGTTTAGCCGAAGCGGATTATACGGCATTGGATAATATTCGTTATGACCGTGTGCCGGGGGGAAATTGGCATCCGGTTTCCACGGTGATCTATGTGGGCGGTACCTATGCCAGGCTGTGTGCTTATGCTCCCTATAACTCTGTGGAGTTTAAAAATAGTTCGTTGAAAACAGAAGCCGGCCTGACCATGCAGACTTATGCGGTGGAGAAAGATATGCGTTTTGCTGTCAGTGGGGGAGATGAAGTCTGGAAAAAGACTCCTACTGCAAATTTTGAATTGAAGCGTGCTTATGCCCGTTTGGTATTGTCTGTGGTACGGGATGCCACGTATCCGAACACATGTAAGATAACGCAGGCAAAAATAAAGGCTTCTACCGGAAATATAATCACAGCCAATACGGTTGACATCAGTACCGGAACCGAAGGAAGTGGAACACAAACACCTCAATATACTCATACTGTGACGACCGGTTTAAAAGACGGATTTGAGATCGGGGTCACAGATGATACGAGTTTTGACTGGCTGCTGCCCCAACAAACTTTTTCCGGAGGCGTAGTTCTGACACTTACGGTGGATGGCATGGATTATTCCGTCACTATTCCGGCCGATAAACTAAGCACATTTGTAAGAGGTACTAAATATACTGTGTCATTGGTTGTCAAAGGTGGAAAGTTAACTTTGATGAGTGACAAAATCCTGATTGACAGGGATTGGACAGAGGTGCAGACAGGGACCGGAGGCAGTGGCAGTGATTATGATACCAGTTTTAATTAGAATATGAAGATTATGAAACATTTATTATTGATCCTGGTGGGAGGTATTTTATTGAATGCCTGTTCTGATGACCGTGAGATGGATGACGGGAGATGGAAAGCATCTGCACTTCGAGTACCGCTCGAGGTATCTTCGGCAGTCATTAAGCAGGAGGTGGTTACACGTTTAGCTCCCGATCCGGTACCTTTGACGGAAGGGGCCATAGGGATTTTTCTGTCGGGTACAGAAGCTGAAAGCGGACAAGAGGATAGCGGATATAAAGTTATTGACAACCGTAAATACGTTTACAGCGAAGGTCATTGGGGACCTCCGACGGCTAATGATACAATTTATTTAGTGGGTAACGATGCTGATGTCTGCGCTTACTACCCTTATAAAGATTCGTATACGGACAAGACGGCCATTCCATTACAATCACAGGATTATGTGGAAACTGAAGATATCTATTATGCATTGAATACGATGATAAATGGTTTTACTCCTGCGATTACTTTTGAGATGGTACATGCTTATTCTTTGGTGGAGCTGAAGATCAGCCGTGATCACTACTTTATGCCTTGTGAAATTAGTAAAATAACCTTGAAGAATTCCAATCTAATAAAAAAAGGCACTATTAACATAGCTGTTGACGGAAGTATACACTCCTCGGAAACAGGGAATTATGATTTGACAACAGTAACTGCAGCTTCACCTCATACATTGTCTGTTGGCGAATCTTATGTACGCCGTGTACTGATGATTCCGGTTCCGCTTAAAATTGAGCGGACAGATGCGGAAGGAGGACAATTCGGGCTGTCTGTCAGCCTTGTGGTAGATGGACAACAGATGCTCGTGGAGATCCCGTATTCCGAACTTGGAGAGTTCAGGCAGGGGAGAGAAGTATGTTATCGGATTAAAGATCAAAGGAACAGAAATCGTGCCTACTGTCAAAGCATTGGAATGGGAAGATGATAAGGTTGATGGCGGGAATAAATATCCTGTTGAATAAAATCATATTTAAAACTGAGCTACTATGAAAGGAGTACTATACATAAGTTTTTTAGTTTGCATGTTACTGGGGTGCAGCGATGGTGATAGCTTACCGGATTGGAAAAAAGACAAAACAGCCCGTACTGAGTTGGAAATTGCGTCTGCTGCCATTGTGGAAGGCAATCCACAGACTCGTGCCAATGTACCTTTACGCCCGGAAGTTCCATTGCTTTGTTTTGCCATGGGCAGACTGCCGAAACGAGTTATACGCCTGTGAATAATAGAAAATATACGCTAAATGCCGGTGAGAGTCAATGGACAGCCGAGTCGGAGGCGAGTACCATTTATTTAGGTAGCGAGAAGGCGGATGTGTGCGGGTATTATCCCTATACGGAAGAAACAGTGGATGAGCTTTATAAGGACCGTACTAAAATTCCTATGGAGACACAAAACTATGACGTTTTAAAAGAACTGTATTATGTGGCTAATCAGGAAGTTGATGCTAAGAAATATTTTGTAGATATGCATTTTAAGCATGCTTATTCACGTTTAGTATTGAATATAGGGGTCGAAGATGCTTATCCGGCTATATGTAGTATTAATTCAGTGGCTTTGGCAAACGACTCCTTGTTTCGAAAAGCGGTGATAGATATTACGAGTGGTACTGTTGGCATCCATCCGGATGATACGGAGAAACAATTCAGGGGCGGATATAACATCACAAAAGACCTTCCTTATGTTTTGGACGGTCCTACTAAAAAATACCAGGCTGATCTGCTTATGATTCCTACAAAATTATTGCCTGACCCGTTTGAACCGACTAAAGGGCTTAGCGTCATAGTGAATGTAAGCGGGTTTCCGGCAACGGTGATCATTCCGATAAGCGATCTCTCTGATTTCGAGAGTGGTAAAAAATACGTTGTCTCTTTGAAATTGAGAGGGATCGCAATTAAATCAGTGACTGTAACCACTACTGACTGGGATGAGAAAATACTGAATGAAGGTATAGATTACGAACCGCTTCCCCAACCTTAATGATTATACAAAAATGAACAGCATAATTATGAAACTCAATATGAATATAAATACTTCTGTGGCTGCCATATATGCAATGATGTTATTATTGGTTGCCTGTTCGCAGGAAAGAACTTTATTTCCGACAGAAAAAACGGACAGTGTGCCTTTAAGCGTATTCACTTCATTCAAGGCGGATGTGACTACAAGAGCCACCGCTCAACCCTTGCCTGAAGGGAGCAGTATCGGAGTTTTTTGATAGCGGATGCTAACTATGTGATCCCTCAGAGTAATGTGAAATACACTTATCAGCCTGATGACGAATGGACGTCAGAGACCCCTGTTTGGGTGGGCGGGGCAAGAGCCGGTCTGTGTGCTTATTATCCATATGGAAAAGTTACTTTTTCTGCAGTTACACAGACCACATTAAAGACCCAAGCTTACACGGAGGATGCGGATTGGTGGTATGCCAAAAGACAATGTGGCTGTCACAGTCAATAATCTGTCACCACAGATCAATTTTTATTGGAGAAACCTTATTCTCAGCTTTCTTTGGAGATGATTCGTAACGGAAGGTATCCGTTGCAGTGTAAAATAACCAATGTACGTATAGAATTGGACAACGGAGACTCGATGGTTGACACCGGGACGTTCGATATAAAGACGGGAGTCTGCAAAACACAACAAATGTTACTTCTTATTCATATCCAACCTCCGGACCTATGCATGACACGGGATTGGGGGGTAGGAGAAGCGGCGAGAGATACCACTTGTAACTATCTGTTTGTTCCGCAGGCTCTTGCGTCTGGCTTGAAACTGACTTTGACCATCGATGAACGTGATTTCAGTGTGATTGTGCCACAGGCGGATCTTGCCGGACTGGTAGCAGGAAAGCGCCACGTAGTCCGGTTGGATATCAGAGGGGGAATACCGATTAATATAGTGGAGGTTACCACGAAAGACTGGCAACCAATAAGCTTTGACGGTGGTGATGCCACTACTATTAAAGATGAAACAGAGATCATTATTGATGGTGGTAAAGTGGGAACAGAAGATTGGACATCGGATCCTACACAAAGTGGCTCAGGGCACTGTAATTTAATATTAAACGTATGAAGACAAACCTATTATTTTTTATTTGCATCCTATTTGTATTAGTCTCTTGTGAACAAGAAGACAAGGTATCCGGAGAAAAGGCACTGGCTGTAGTGTCCGCTTCTTCCGACGATAGGCCCTCAACACGCGGAATTATAAACGATGATACATACGCTTTAGGGGTCTTTCGGACCACTGCCGGTACTTATACGCCTTTATTCAATGTGAAGCATATTTATTCAGGAGGAGAGTGGGGATCTGATAATGTAATCAAGGTAGATTATCGGAATGCTTCTTTTTTTGCCTATTATCCTTATCATACAGCGACCGGAAATTATGCCGGGCTGGCAAGTGGCACTACCTTGACCCTGCAAGCACAGTTGTTCAATGCCGGAGAGGATATTTGCTATGGAGTGGGTGAAGCCTTGAATGGAGGTCCGGTTAGTGTATACAATCCGTTTGTTGAGTTTCTGAATATGAAACACGCATATACCCGGTTGAGGGTTGACACTGACCCGCGGGGAAAAATTTTGATAAGACTAAGAAATGTAATATACAGAATATTACTTTCAAATCGAATAATGCCAATTTTTACCTGACACGTAGCCTCGATATCGCTTCTACTGCCGGAGCTACCGGAGGAAGCGCTGTGACTGCCGGATATGTTCATAATCCTAACGTTAATATTGCCGCCGATAAAAAGCGTGACATACGAGTATATGTTTCCTCCGCAACCACTTGCCGGTAGTAAATTGACTATTCTTGTCACTGTCGACGGGGTAACTCGGAGTTGTGATATTTCGGCGTTAGGCAGTTCTTTGGATTCCGGGGAAATATTATGGAGTATCACTGACATTTACGGATGTGGGAATCATCCTGTCATCGGCAGTTGTTACTGTCAATGATTTTTGGCGGACAAGGAAATACTCAGGTAGATACGGAATTATAACATAAACGGAGGATAAAGATGATACAACTGAAAGATAAACTAAAAAGTAAATGGCGGAACGAGACGGTACATGGAAATGATTGGTTTAAGCCTGGCATTTTCTCTTTTCGCAGTGAGTTGCACTCAGGACAGTGATACGTTTTATCTATCGTCTCCGGAGGAGGAACATCCCTCCGTGGATGAAAGCCGGATGATTCCGATACAGTTGAGTGTGGACGGGGTTGATCAATTTTACGGAGGGGCGGTGACGCGTTCAGGAGAAACTGTTGCCCGCCTGGTACAGCCTTTGGATTCTACTTATGATACCGGATATGATGTGGAGACAACAGTGGAATCAATTCCATTAGAGAATAGTGTGTCGACCCGTGCCAACTTGGGCAATGTACAGTTCCGCGTAGTGGCTTACAGAACAAATGCTTCGTCTGCCGCTAATTATGCGGGGACAGCTGTTTATAAGACAAATGGTTCGGGAGTCGCAGCTATTGTAGCTAAGACAGCTACTCCTGTCAATAGTGCCGGACAATGGATATTGGGGCCGGGCACATATACTTTTTGTGTGCTATTCTTATGGACTGAATAGTGCACCGGCAATGCTGTCCGGTAATTGGTCTACAACCGTTTCGCACAATCAGGATTTTATGCTTTGCCGGAAAGAAGGAGTTGTAGTAGCTCCCCGATAATAAAGGAGAGTTTACATTGGGAGGAATCAGCTTTACGCGTCAGTGCGCTTTGCTCCAACTGGCTGTCACGGCCAATGACTTTTCTAATAATACGGTTCAACAATGTGCAGCCACTGTATCCAACCTGAATAGTAACAACATAACCTGGAATGCCGGTCAGGCGGCCCTTTCAACAGGCGGTACGGGGGGAGCTGTAAACTTTTCGTGGAGCAGCTTGAATGCGGCTACGGTTAATAGTAATGTATATAAGGTGCTGCCTCAGAGCAACCGTACATTAACCATTAAGCTCACGACTTTGAGAATTGGTAATATACAATATAATAACCGTGTGACGGTGAATGCCTCCGGGCGTCAATTTGCGGCAGGAGGTAATTATAAGATAACTGTTAAGATAACCGGTAACGGTATTACTGTGGGAGGAGCTACGTGGGCGAAAGGGAATGTTTACAGGAGTGGGGATAATTTTTATTTTGAGTCTTCACAAAGTGGTTATCACAGTGGTACACAAGGTGGATCTTTTTTTGGCTGGAATACGCTCTCTTCCAGTAATAACACGTATGGAGGAAGCTCTTTTTCTTCCAATAATGATCCTTGCTATCAGGTAGCTCCCCGAGGAACATGGTGTACTCCGACTGCCAACCAGTTACAGAATCTGGGAAATAGTGGATATAGGTCTGGAAGTATGAATGGTAAGAGCGGAGGATTTTTTGGCGGTAATAAGGTTTTTCTGCCTGCAATGGGAAACAGAGGTAAAAATAATGTAAACTATTGGCCTGGAACGGGATATTATAGAAGCAGTACGGGCGCCAGTAATAAGCGTTGCTATTATCTGGAGTTTAATCAGAGTTATGCTGTTAAAAACAACTATTATTGGTATTGGGATGCATTCCCGATAAGATGCGTCAAAAGATGAAAATTTTGAAAATGGTGAAGTCTAATATCGTAAAAAAAGAATAATGAATAATCTAAATGATCTGATCAGGATTTGGTGTTTGCTACTGATTTTGGTCGCCTGCAACCAAGATGACAATATGGATGGTATACCCGATGATGCCACCGTACCTTGTGTCATCAATAGCGTGAGTGTAATCGAACCGCATAAGGTCAATACTCGTGCTACGATAGGAGAGGGGGATTCTATCGGTGTCTTTTTGACGGATGATGTGGCGGCGAATGGAGCTGGTAGTACCCGAAAATATTCGGACAGGAATAACTGTAAATATACCAAGGTGACAGGAAAGTGGACGCCGATTGATGATGAAAACACTGTGTCACTGGCCGAAGGAGTTTATGCAAACCTTTGGGCAATCTATCCTTATCATGCCGATAAGGAAAACGGATTGGATTATACGGATCGGACAGCCATCCCTCTAAAGTCAAGACTGTATTCGGCTGCAAAGGATTTGTGCTATGGGAAGGGAACCGGGGTAAACCGATGAGACCAGTTTTGCTCAGCCTGCAGGAAGTAAAGTTCCTGTAGATATTTCTTTCTTAAATATGGATCATGCTTATAGCTGGGTCGTTTTTCGGATAAACAGGCATTTGTATACCAAAAGATGCCAAGTTGTCTAAAAGTAAAAGTGTCTAATGTATTGACATATACAACACTGGATATTACAAACGGAACTTATGCCGGCAATGCATCCACCCCGGAGCCGGGAATCGCTGAGAAAGTGGACGAAACGATTCCGGAACTGGAAACTGATTATGTAGAGGTGGGCTTTCTTATCGTACCTTGCACATTAGGATCGATCGGAACCATTCTGGGAGTAGCTGACTGTGGCATGAAAGTAGACCTTACAGTAGACAGTGACGTATATACATTGGGGATTCCGCGTTCTAAATTATCTCAATTGGAAGCCGGGAAAAAATACTTGATTGAGATCACCGTACAAGGAGCGCATGGAATCGTCATTGCTCCGGATGGGGTTTCTACTATTGACTGGCCTGCGCCAACCACTGCTTCGGGAGACTTGATAGGTGAGGCTACTATACATACAAATTCTGTTTTAAACTGTTTTTGGTCATGAAAATTAATAGTATGTTTTTTATTGCCATGTGCGGATTGTGTATATCATGCGGGGCAGAGATTACAACGGACACTTCATCCGAAATATTATCCGACAGGCAGATTCCTATAGGAATATCGACTGTTGCCGTTCCTGAATACGGTGCGGAGACTACACGTGGGCTGATTGCTAACGCCACTTATCAATTGGGACTGTTTCGTACCGGTGACAAAGGTTACCCTCCTCAGTATGATGCGCCTTATACGTATACAGCAACCGGATGGACGGCTTCTACAGAAGTGAAGGTGGATCATCGAGAGGTGAGTTTGTATGCTTATTATCCTTATCAATCCGTTTCCTTTGTAGACAATACGACAACAGCCGTCCTGAATGCGCAACTTTACAGTGCGGACAAAGATATGTGCTATGGGAAGGGGCTACCTGTGGGGAGTGCAAGCATGATTAATAATGATGCTCCGGAAGTGGAGTTTACAGCTATGAAACACGCTTATGCCCGGCTCAAACTGACATTGCTGCGTGGAGCGAATTATGATAAGAGTAAGGCATGTAATATAAAGAATATTACTTTAAAATCTAATAATACCGATTTTTATCCGCAACGTCATTTGGATATCACCACGGCAGCCGGTGCAACCGAAGGAACTGCCGTGACAACAGGTTATGTTTATAATCCGAATGTGAATATAGCGATTGGGGAGCAATCGAGCTATGACTTCTTGTTGCCTCCGCAGCCACTTGCCGGCAATACATTAACAGTTCTTGTGACGGTGGACGACGAAGTGCGTTTTTTGAATATTGCGGGATTGGGCAGTTCGTTGGATGCCGGATCATACTACAATGTATCTCTGACGATTACAGATATACAGATGGTACTTACGAATGCTTTGACAGTGAATGATTACGGGACTCAAGGGAATACTAATTTTGATTATAAATATGAGATGCATAATTGACAGGACGCAAACGGGAATACTTAAAAGTATGATTCGCCTAATGGCTTGTTCATGTTCTTTGTTCTTGATTTTGCTTGCAGTGACAGGGTGTGACAGGGAGGAAGATGAAAGATTTCCTTCGGGACATCATGATCCGATAGAAGGAGATGGGGAGATGGTATCTATCAACGTAAAAGTAGATGGGGTAGATGAGTTTTTAGGTGGTGCGGTTACCCGTTCCGGAGAGATTTTGACAAAGATAGTGCAGCCTTTGGACAGTACTTATGATTCGGGCTATGATGTAGAAACGACAATTGAATCTTTACTTCCCGTTAATCCGGTACAGACGCGTGGCAATATGGCCAATATGCAGTTTCGGGTTGTAGCCTATAAAAACAATTCCATAACGGCTGCTAATTATGCGGGTACAGCGGTTTATAGTACCAATGCTTCCGGCATTGCCTCGATTGTAGCGAATACAGCCACTCCCGCAGGTGTTTCCGGACAGTGGGTGTTAAGGCCCGGGACGTATGCGTTTGTCTTTTATTCATACGGAACCAATTCAGCTCCGGCCGCTTTGTCCGGTAATTGGTCGACAACAGTGACGCATAACCAGGATTTCATGTTGTGTCAGAAGACCGGGGTAAATGTTACGGCCAATGCAAGCGGGCAATGCCTGTTGAGTGGCATTAGTTTTTCGAGACAGTGTGCCCAACTTCAGTTGTGTGTAGTGGCTAAAGAGTTTAATAATAATACGGTTCAGCAGTGTGCGGCAACTATCTCGGGACTTAGCAACAGCCCTGTGACTTGGAATGCGAGCCAGACAACTCTTCCTGTAACGGGGACAAGCGGGACATTGAACGTGGCATGGACCAATCCGAATGCTACTACAGTGAATAGTAATGTGTATAAGATACTCCCTCAAAGTAACCGTACACTTACAATTAAGTTTACTACTTTAAAAATCGGTAATGGACAAATGAATAACGCCATTACGGTTAGTGCTACAAACCGTTTATTCAATGCAGCCGGTAATTATAAGATAACTGGTTAGCATTGTGCCAAATTATATCTCGGTGAGGAGCTATAAATGGGCAAGGGGAAATCTTTATAAAAGCGGATCTAATTTTTATTTTGAGGCTTCTCAGACAAATTATCATGGTGGTGCGACAGAAGGAGGATTCATCGGATGGAATACTCTCGATATCGGTGTAGGTAAATATAACAGTGGGAATTATTCTACAGCCAATGATCCCTGTTACCAAGTAGTCCCTCCCGGTACTTGGGAAACACCTTCTGATGGACAACTACAAGATCTGATTAATGCGGGAGTTACCTATAACAGTTCTCCCAAAGGTTTTTGGTTCGGAGGAAATAATGGTGTATTCCTTTGCTTACTTTGGGAAGCCGGAATCAGTCATCTACTGAAATAAACAATACTATATCAAAAGACGGAGCTTGGGCTTTTTATTGGTCTCGACCCCTTCCGGAAAAACAGCCAACGGGCTTAATGTCATGCAAGGATCACCGAGTACCGCCGGTATAAATCCCAGTTGGGCGCGGGCTGATGGCAGAACGATAAGATGTGTTAAACGATAAATTGTATGTCCTATGAAACAAGTATTAGAATATTGTTTGCTTTCATTAAGTCTGTTTCTCTTTTTCTCTTGTGGGAAGGAGGAAGAAGGACCTATCCCAACCGATAGACAAGTGCCTATCGGGGTCACGGAAGCTTCTTTGAGTACGAGAGTGTCCACACGCGGAGTCATTAATAACGCTACTTATAAATTAGGTCTTTTCCGTACGAACGCTAACGGATATCCACCTCAGTATGATGCTCCCCTATACTTATAGCGCAACCGGTTGGACCGCATTCACAGAAATACTGGTGGATCACCGTCCGGTGGGGCTGTACGCATATTATCCTTATCAGTCTGTATCATTTGTCGATAACACGACGACTGCGACTTTGGTTGCCCAAACTTATGACGTAGCTAAAGATGTGTGTTACGGTACCGCTGCGGCTGTTGATGGATCAGCGGTGATAAATAATGATCATAAAGCAGTGCAATTTCTTAATATGAAAACATGCGTATGCCCGGTTGAAACTACATTTGTCAGGGACGAATGTGATGTCAGGCCGTAAAATGTAAAATTGAAAACATAGTGTTGAAGAATAATTCAACCAATTTTTATCTTCAGCGGCAAGTCGATATAACTACCGGCACGATTACCGGAGGGACCCCTGCGGCGGGGGGATATGTATACAATCCGAATGTAGAAATTCCATCCGGGAACCGGGTTTATGAATATTTACTTCCTCCGCAACCTTTGACCGATAGTAAATTGACCATTTCGGTAACGGTAGATGGTGAAGTCCGTACGGTCACGGTTACTGCGTTTGGCGGCGCATTGAATGCAGGAGGATACTATCATGTTACATTGACAATCAATGATGTGCAGATTGTTCTGAGTGCGAATGTAATTGACAATGGGTATGCGACGGATAATACTACCATTCAGAATAATGACTCAAGTGTGGTTTAAAATGACTGATGATAAATGATAGGAGAGGCTCGCTAAGGCAGATGAAGCCAGACTTGCCGGAAAAAAACGAAGTCGCAGTGAACAACAAAACAAAAGGTAAAATACGCAGTAACCCCGGTAATTTCCTCGAAAGTTCACCTTTATACTTCGTCCGCAGTATGTTAACAACAAATACGTAACCGAACGAA
>VOFI01003990.1_pt1 | contig 31681 bp, 32 predicted proteins | sample 5384131 | NCBI WGS metagenome assembly VOFI01 (sample SAMN12384728, study PRJNA508395) | human gut metagenome | isolation source: healthy gut H | host: Homo sapiens
GGGAGGACAGCCTCTCACGGATAATATCGGCGTAACCGTAGGCCCCATGACCGCAGACGCGTTTATCGATAATGCGGGAGAAGAGATGAACACCTATGAAGGGGTGAAGCTGAAGCTTTATTTTGCCAACGAAACAGGGGACGGCCTGGTGGAAGTCATCAAGCCGGTGGAATATAACAGCAATATTTCCATGGAAAAGCTGGTAGTGGAATACCTGGTGAAGGGGCCGGATAGCGAAGACGCCTTTCCGGTTATCAACCCCGCCACCAAAATTCTGGGTGTTACGGTAAAGGACGGAATCTGCTATGTGAATGTGGATGAGAATTTCATGACCCAGATTTATAATGTCACTGCCGATGTAGTGATATATTCCATAGTCAATTCCCTGGTCGAGCTTTCCAACGTAAATAAAGTACAGATAGCCGTGAACGGCAAAACAGATATTGTGTTCCGGGAAACCTTTAATCTCGTGAACTTGTACGAAAGGAACCTGGAACTGATTAAGACAGGAGAAAACCAAAAATGAGACGACCCTTATGCCTGGCAATGCTGGGCTTTGTGGCGGCAGTCAGGGTTATAACGTGGATAAAGCCGCTGCCTGTCCCTTCCCCTCCGGCGGAGGACGGGCAGCGGTGCACGATTGTGGGAACGGTCCGGGATATCGTCAGTTATACGGATGTGACGACCGGCCGTCCCATACAGCTTATTTTTTTAATGGCTGCGGCCTCAGATACCAGCTTCGATTTACAAAACAATTCTGAATTCAGCAATTCTGATCATTTCAATCAGCCAATATCCAATACAACAACTGAATATAAAGATGCAGCGCAGGTGATCTGCAGGCTTGCTTCGGAAAACTTGCTTTCCGAAGAAGAAAGCAGGCTTCCCGAAATAGGAAGCAGAGTCCGCTATCAGGGAAAGGCACGTCATTTCAGGGAGGCTACCAATCCGGGAGAATTTGACGAGAGAGCATATTATGCCGGCCTGGGGATCAGCATGCAGCTGACAGATGCAGTGCTTACCGGAAAGAGCAGAAATTATTCCGCTTACCGTCATTTCCTTTATGAAATCAGATGCCGTGCGGGTGATATCCTGGAAACAGTTTTTCCGGAAAAGGAGGCATCTGTGGCGAAGGCGATGCTTCTTGGGGAAAAGAAAGGAATCGACAGGGAGCTTAAGAGCCTGTACCAGGAAGCGGGAATTGCCCATATCCTTGCGATATCGGGATTACATATTTCTTTGCTGGGAATGGGGCTTTACCGGCTGCTGACACTGCGTCTGTCCCGGAAAACAGCTTCTCTGCTTTCCTCCTTCGTTCTTATTTCCTATCTGATAATGACCGGCGCATCCCCGTCGGCCGTACGGGCCGTATTCATGTTTTTCCTATACATGCTGGCCGGTCTGGCGGGCAGAACCTATGACATGCCCACGGCCCTTTCCCTGGCGGCGGCGCTGCTTCTTGTGGAAAATCCGGCTTACCTGTCAAACAGCGGTTTTCAGCTGTCATTCATGGCGGCAGCGGGTGCGGCGGTGGTGATTCCCCGGTTTTCCAGGATGGGAAGTGAAGCGGCCCGTGCGGGGGGGGATCAGATATACCCGCCGGCGAGCCTCTAAAAGTAAGCTGATCGAGGGGCTTCGTGCCAGCTTTTGTATCAATCTGACAACACTTCCGGTGCTTCTTGCCTCTTTTTATGAATGGAACCTGTTTTCTGTGCTGCTCAATGTCCTGGTTATCCCGCTTATGGGAGTCCCTTATGGGCGGAATCCTTCTGCTTGTGCTGACCGGGGCCTTTTCACCGGCCTTGGGGCAGCAAGCGTACGGCTGCTTAGCATGATGGCATTGCCGGTCAGGGGAATTTTTCTTATTTATGAAAAATTGTGCCTGCTCACACAGCACCTGCCGGGAAGATGGCATGCGGGTATGCCCCATATGTGGCAGATTCTTCTTTTTTATGCAGGGCTGGCGGTACTCCTTGCGCTGGCTGAAAAAATCCCGAAAAAAGCCGGGTGGCCTCTGGCGGCGATACTGTGCCTGATTTTCGCAGTGAATCCCCGCGGTGAAACACAGCTTACCATGCTGGATGTGGGGCAGGGGGATTGTATTTATATCCGGACGGAGAGCGGAAACCATTATTTATATGATGCGGGCAGCACATCCCGGAAAGATACCGGTACCTGGCAGGTGATCCCCTTTTTGAAGTACCAGGGAGTCGATCGGCTGGAGGCTGTTTTTGTGAGCCACTGGGATGAAGATCATGTCAACGGGCTGGATGCGGTTTTCGAATGGGCGGATCAGAGCGGAATCCCCATAGGAGGCCTGGTGCTGCCGGGTGAAGGCCCTGACGGTGATGAACCGGATAAGCTCCTTGAAAGCGCCCGGAACCATGGAATCCCTGTATACCGCATGATAGCCGGAGAAGAACTATCCGATGGAAAAACATCATTTTTATGCCTGTATCCGCAGAAAAACGGATTTTATAAAGACAGGAATGCCTCCTCTCTGGTGCTGAAGCTGCGTGTGAAAGGGGATGGGGAGAAACCGGCCTTCACGGCGCTGCTTACAGGTGATGTGGAGGCGGAGGGGGAAATGCGTATGCTGGAAGAAGAGGAAGCAAAGTATTCCAGAGAGCTTTTAGAAGGCTGTGATATCCTGAAAACGGCTCATCATGGCTCGGATACCTCCACTACAGAAGAATTCCTGGATGCGGCGGCTCCTTCCCTTGCGCTGATTTCCTGCGGAAAAAATAATTCCTATGGACATCCTCATAAAGAAGTACTTCAGCGCTTCGAGGAAAGAGGAATTCCCGTACTCATAACCACGGACTGCGGCGCGGTTACGATAAGGGCTAAAAATAAAAAAATAAGGGTGGAGCCTTTTTTGGACGTTGACTGACAGACACGAATGTGTCATGATATTAGAGGACAAGAATGAAATGCGGCGAAGGAAGGAGGCCTGAAATGCAGCAGCTGTTGGAAGACATTAAAAACAGGCAGTTCAGGCAGGTTTATTTGTTATACGGACAGGAAGCCTATCTGAAGAACCAGTACAGGGACAAGCTGAAAGAGGCCCTTGTGCAGGACGGGGACACCATGAATTTTACCGTTTTCAAGGGTAAAAACAGTAATCCCGGCGAAATCATAGATCTGGCGGAAACCATGCCCTTTCTTGCGGAAAGAAGAGTGATTCTCATTGAGGACAGCGGTTTTTTCAAGAAAGGCGGCGAGCAGCTGGCGGATTATCTGAAGGAACCGGCATCCACGGTGTGCATCCTTTTTTCAGAGTCCGAGGTGGATAAAAGGAATAAGCTTTTTAAGGCCGTAAAGGACAATGGCTGTGCGGTGGAGTTTGCCACACAGGATGAGACCACGCTGAAAAGATGGGTGCTGGGAAGAATAAAGAAGGAAAACAAGGTGATTTCCTCTGCCAGCCTGGATTTTTTCCTCCAGAAAACCGGTTCGGACATGGAAAATATCAGCAGGGAAATGGAGAAGCTTTTCTGCTATACCCTGAAGAAAGATACGATTACGGAAGAGGATATAGAAGCTGTCTGTACCCATCAGGTGACAAGCCAGATATTTGATATGGTGGAGTCCATCGCCATGGGCAGGCAGCAGCAGGCTTTGAAGCTGTATTATGACCTGCTTGCGCTGAAAGAACCGCCTATGCGTATTCTTTTTCTCATAGGAAGGCAGTTCAATCTGCTCCTTCAGGTAAAAGAACTGAAGGCGAAAGGCTGTGACAACAGGAAGATCGGTGAAAAAACCGGATTGCACAGCTTTATTGCAGGCAAATATGTGAGCCAGGCCGCAAGATTTAAAAAGGAAGAACTGCGCGAGGCCCTGGAGGCCTGCGTGAGCACAGATGAAGCGGTAAAGAGCGGCCGACTGAATGACACCATGGGAGTAGAGCTTCTTATCGTAAGATACAGTTCCGGAGGCAGAGCTTCAGGACGTGCATAGAACAGACAGTACAAAGGAGAAAAGATATGAGCGGATTTATATCTGTCATCGTGTGGGTCGTTATTATGTTGGCCGTATCGGGAGTTTTAAGAGGGGAAAAACAGAGGCGGCAGCAGTGATCAGAATCCCTATTATAAAAATAATACGCCGCCCCCGGTACCGCCGGCTTATACACAGCCGCCGTCAGCACCTCAGCCCTCCCGGCAGCCTGTGGGGAGAGAGACACAGGCCATGACAGGAACACAGGTGAAAACAGGGACAGCCAAGCCGGGCATGACCAATTATTCGGCCGGTACAGTGCCGGAGAAGAATAAAAAAGAGGGCATAAAGAATGTCGCCCACTCCGCTGTTCATAAAAAGGGCGGGGAAGCCGACATGTCCACAACCGATTATCTCAGGCAGAAGGCTGTTCTGGATGAAGCGGAACACCGTCAGGAAAAGAGGCAGGAGAACCAGCGGGCCAGATGGGAAACCGGCGGGCTGCCCGCTGCAAAGAGGTTATATGAAGGAGACAGCGTACCACAGGGTATGAGGCGTGTGACCTGTTCCTATTGCGGTGCGGACAATCTGGTTCCCCAGGGGAGCAGACAGAAGTATACCTGCTATTTCTGCAGGGAAGAATTAGAATAAGACTTTGATGGATGCGTTAAGCGCACGGAAAGGAGTAAATATGGGAAAAATAGAAGAAGTAAGGGCAGAGATGGTTGCGGCTATGAAGAATAAGGATAAGGACAGAAAGGATACTTTATCCGCTCTTCTGGCTGCGCTCAAAAACAAAGCCATTGATAAAAGAGCGGATCTGACCGAAGCAGAAGAAAACGAAGTTATCAAAAAGGAAATCAAGCAGACTCAGGAGACTAAGGAATTGGCCCCTGCGGACAGAACGGATATCATCGAGGAATGCGAAAAACGTCTGGCTGTCCTGAAGGAATTTGCGCCTGAAGAGATGAGCGAGGAAGCTATCCGCAAAGAAATCAGCGAAGTTCTTGCCGGGCTGGGAATTGAAGCTCCTACAGGGAAGGATAAGGGCAGGATTATGAAGGAGCTTATGCCCCGCGTTAAGGGAAAGGCTGACGGAGCCCTGGTAAATAAGCTTGTTGGAGAAGTGATACAATAATAAAGAAGCGGCTGGGCCTCTTCGTCCCTGTGCTTTTTCCGGTTGGAGAAAAGTACAGGGACGGAGGGGCCTTGTTATTATCTGATGTATTTGGATGGAACTGGCAGGGAGGGACAGAAATGCTGCGGACAATTTTGTTTGATATGTATGGAGTAATATTAAAGGAAAGCAAAGGTAATTTTGTTCCATATACTTTGAACTATTTTCCTGATCAGGAACATGAAAGACTGATTAGACAGTTTAAGGAAGAACAGCTGTTTACAAAAGCTGGAAATGGTTTAATAAGCTCAGATGATTTTTTATTACAATTAGGATTTACAAATCCGCAGCGTCATATGAAAAATTATCTGGAAAATTATTTGACACTGGATAATAGTTTTATACCTTTTGCTGAAAAAATACTTTAGGAAATTCAGGTTTATTTTAGTGTCCAATGATGTTTCAGAGTGGAGTGCGTATATTACGGAATTTTATAATCTTAATAAGTTTTTTCATGAGAAAATTGTGAGCGGCGATATAAAATGCAGAAAGCCGGATATAAGAGTATTTAAATATGCATTAAAGCAAAGCAAAAGTTTACCACAAGAGTGTATTTTCATAGACAATAGTGTGGATAATTTGGTTGCAGCAGAAAGTCTGGGTATTATTCCTGTTTTATTTAATCGAGATAATGTGGCGTATGAGGGATTAACAGTTAATAATTTTGAAGAATTGGATCGGTTGATTATCAAAGGGATAAAATTGAATGAATAGTGATATCAACCTGTTGATAAGTAAACGAGATATATACATATGCATAGGAGCATGCGGAGAAAGAAATGATAAAAGCTGTATATTTTGACCTGTTTTTTACGCTGATAATTCCATCTTATGAAAAAATTAATAATGAATATGATATACTGCATTTGTCGATGACTGAATGGGAAAATTATGCAGAAAATGATATGGTGTACCAGGAAAGAGCTTTGGGACAAGTCAAATCGGAAATGGAAATTATAGACAGAATTATTTCTGTTATTCCATTTCAAGTGAATGATATTCAAAAAAAGAAGATTTTATCTGCACGTGAAAAAAGAATGAAAAATGCATTACATAATGTACCAGAAGATTTGATTGATGTCTTAAAAATATTAAAAAACCGAAAGATAAAAATAGGTTTAATAAGCAATGCTGACATTATAGACTGTAAATATTGGGGTGAATCAAAATTAGCTTCCTTTTTTGATGATGTGATATTTTCTTGTAATGTGGGATATTTAAAACCGGACAGACAGATTTACGAACTTGCAATGCAGAATCTAAAGGTACTGCCGGATGAGAGTTTATTTGTGGGGGATGGCGGCTCCAATGAATTATTTGGAGCAAAATCAGCCGGGATGAAAACAATATTTACAGAGGCGCTTGAAAATAAGAATGGCGAAAAAAGGAATAATATTATGAAGTATGCGGATTATCATATTAATAATTTTGCCGAAATATTAAAGTATGTTTGATATGCATGCAGACGGGAATAGAAATGAGAAAAATTCTAACAGATGGTGCTAAAACATTTTCTATTTATAATTAATGAAGAGTTCCCTGAAATCAATGATAATTTATTTAAAGAAGCACAAAATAAAATGAAAGGTTTTTTTAATGCTCTGCCCAAAATTCTTTTTAAATAAATATTTTTATCTCAATTGAAACTTTTTTCTTCCATGCCGCATCTAATCTATAAAAGCTCGGTAATTACTGCCTGACAAATCCGAACAGGCGGTTAAGTCCGTATTATAGTACAGATGAAGTGCCATAATAGGCAAAAAGGTGCAGGGCGGAGGAAATGATCATGAGGGAAAAACTAAGGAAAAGAACAGGGCTTCTGGCAGTTACCGGGGTAATAATGCTTGTATGCGCATTCTTTATCACGGGAACGGTGATGAGCCAGACAAGGGACAGGGTGAAGGTGGATGAGAAGTATTATGTCCTTCTGGAGGAAGAATATCTGAAACAGGTAAGGGAGATCCTCAAACAGGAAGGCTATTCCAACTGCGGGCTGACGCTGACCTATACAAAGGAAGTGGGCGGTGAGCGCAGATATCATCTGCGTATCCATAACCAGCGGTTTGACCGGCTGAATGATATAGAAAAGAAGGCCATTCTTAACCGTGTTGGTAAAGTGGATTTCGGAGTGGAAGGCTGCAGCCTTTACCAGGAATATAACTGATCACACCCTGCGGGTACGATCAGTTATGGCATCCGTCTATGATAGCCGCCTTATCGGCGGGGACGGATGCTCTTAGGCCACTATGTTAACGGCATGGTCTGGACGGAAATCCAGGAATTTCTATAAGCACTTTAGATTTGGGGAATGACATTAAAATCGTTTGGGGGTATAATATAGCATAAAGCACGCCCGGAAACCTGAAAACATAACATAAATATACATCGGGCCATACGTGCGGACGGGAGAAAAATATGGAAAGAACCCCCAGGCCAAATGAAATATATCAGCATTTTAAAGGAAATCTTTATAAGGTAATCACGCTTGCAACCCACTCTGAGACAGGGGAAAGCATGGTGGTTTACCAGGCGCTCTACGGTGATTTTCAGGTGTTTGTAAGACCCCTGGAAATGTTCGTAAGCAAGGTGGATCATGACAAATATCCGCAGGTAAAGGCAGAATACCGTTTTACCCTGGTGCCCCAGATTCTGGGACAGGGAGCTCCGGAGGAAGAGCCGTTGCCCTCAGAACCTGAGGAAGAAAAGGGAATGAACGGTGACTCCTTCCGCCAGGAGGAAAATCTGTGGATGGAAGAGGAAGAAGCAGTTCTTGATCCTCTGCTCATGAAATTCCTGGATGCGGATACCTATGAGGATAAACTGAATATACTGGTCGGTCTGCAAAGCCGTATCACGGATGATATGCTGAATACCATAGCTGTTTCCCTGGATCTGGAACTGGAAGAAGGAGAGCTGGAAGAGCGATACCAGACATTAAAAAATTGTCTGATAACTTTGGAAAAGTATGAATGTAACCGCCTCAGATAGTATCGGGGCATTATGAAGACTCCGAACTGCACCGAAGGAGGAGTGCTTCATGGCATATGAATTGGATAACAGGCTGGTAATCGGTATTTCCACAAGGGCACTTTTTGACCTGAGCCTGGAAAATGAAATTTTTGAGAAAGAGGGAGTGGAAAGCTACCGGAAGTACCAGACAGAGCATGAAGGGGATATCCTGCGGCCCGGTCCCGGTTTTCCGCTGGTAAAGGCTCTGCTCGCGATCAATGCCCTGCCCGGGCAGGAGGGCAGAGTGGAAGTGATCATAATGTCCAGAAACAGTGCGGATACTTCTTTGCGTGTTTTCCGTTCCATCGAGTATTACGGTCTGGATATCACCCGCGCAGTACTGGCAGGAGGCGCGTCTCTTGCCCCTTACCTGGAAGCTTTCCGGACAGATCTGTTTCTTTCCGCATATGAGGATGATGTGCAAAGAGCGGTGGATTCAGGCATTGCTGCGGGAATAATCTGTGACGGAGGCAGGGAATATGCGCAGCAAGAGAATATCCGGCAGATTCGGATTGCCTTTGACGGGGATGCCGTTTTATTTACGGATGAATCGGAACGGATTTTTCAGGAGCAGGGTCTTGCTGCCTTTGAGGAAAATGAACGGCTGAAGGCGGACAGTCCGCTGGAGGAAGGGCCCTTTGCCCGCTTCCTCAAAACCATAGCGGCGCTGCAGCAGGAGTTTTCGCCGGAGCAGACTCCTATCAGGACAGCCTTGGTCACGGCCAGAAGCGCACCTGCCCATGAACGAGTGGTACGGACTCTTCGTGCATGGAATATAAGGATAGATGAAGCTTTTTTTCTGGGAGGCATTTCTAAAAAAGAAATTCTGGCGGCCTTTGGCGCCCATATCTTTTTTGACGATCAGGCGGCGCACACGGGAAATGCCTCGGCAGCAGTGCCTTCAGCCAGAGTGCCCAGCCCGGAAAGAAAAGGAAGAGATGACAGGAAAAAGAATCCTGGCAGAAAGAACATAGTGTAACGGTTCAGACTTATCTGAACTGTTATGACATAATAAAAAATACGGACAGCAGGTAATATATGAAGTATGAGAATATAAAGGAAGGTATATTTATAGAAAGGCCGAACCGGTTTATTGCTTATGTGGAAATAGACGGAAATCCGGAAAAGGTACATGTGAAAAATACCGGAAGATGCAAAGAACTGCTTCGGAAGGGAGTCCGGGTATATCTGGAAAAAAGCAGCAATCCGGAACGGAAGACAGCCTATGACCTGGTCGGAGTGGAAAAAAAAGGACTCATGGTAAATATGGATTCGGCGGCGCCCAATAAAGCCGCCGGTGAATGGCTGGCTTCGGGAGGTCTGTTCCCGGATGTGGAGGTGCTCAGGCCGGAATGTACCTATGGCAATTCCAGATTTGATTTTTATCTGGAAACAAAAGAAAACAAAATGTGGCTGGAGGTGAAAGGCGTTACCCTGGAAACAGAAGGTGTGGCAATGTTTCCGGATGCGCCTTCTTTACGTGCGCTTAAGCATGTGGAAGAACTGATAACCGCCAGGGAAAATGGCTATGAGGCGGGAATCCTTTTTTGTGGTACAGATGGAAGGGATCCGGTATTTCACTCCCAACAGGCAGGCTCAGCCCGCCTTTGCCCAGGCGCTGGAAAGGGCGGAAGCGGCCGGAGTAGGGCTGTATGCCTATGGCTGCCATGTGACCAGGGACAGTATGCAAATCAGTTATGAAATTCCGGTGATTCTGAATCCGGATAAAGAACAGGATGGACTGGAAACTATTGCGGCTCCGCTGCTTAAATGGTATGATAAAAACAGGCGTGTCCTTCCATGGAGGGAGGATCCCGCACCCTACCGGGTATGGATTTCGGAGATTATGCTTCAGCAGACCCGTGTGGAGGCTGTGAAGCCTTATTTTCAGCGTTTTATGGAGAGCCTTCCCGATATTGCGGCACTTGCCGATGTGCCTGAAGACAGGCTTCTGAAGCTGTGGGAGGGCCTGGGCTATTATAACAGGGCCAGGAACCTGAAGAAGGCGGCCGGAGTGATCATGGCCGAGTATGCGGGTGTAATGCCTGCAGAGACGGAGGAACTTCTTAAGCTGCCGGGAATAGGCAGCTATACGGCAGGTGCGGTGGCTTCTATTGCCTATGGAGAACCTGTTCCTGCGGTGGATGGAAATGTGCTTCGGGTTATATCCAGATATCGTATGGATGACAGGGATATGCTGAATACTAAAGTAAGAAAAAGCGTGGAAGATGATCTGCAGGCGGTTATTCCGCAGGACCGCCCAGGTGATTTCAACCAGGCACTGATGGAACTGGGCGCTACGGTATGCATTCCCAACGGGATGCCGAAATGCGGAGAATGCCCATGGAAAGATTCCTGTAAGGCCCATATTCAGTCAAAAGAGACGGACTTTCCTAAAAAGGCGCCAAAGAAAATACGCACTGTAGAGAAAAAGACGATTTTGATTATACAGGATGCTGTGAGAACAGCGATACGCAAACGGCCGGATAAAGGGCTTCTGGCGGGAATGTACGAATTTCCTTCCGCAGAAGGCCATCTGAGCCGTGAGGAAGTCCTGGCTCTTTTAAAAGAAAAGGGGATGCATCCTTTACGGATAAGCAGGCTGCCTGACTCCAGACATGTTTTTTCCCATAAGGAATGGGAAATGATAGGTTATTGTATCCGTGTGGATGAGCTGGAGCCGGTGGGAGGCGTGAAGGAAGGGCTTTTATTTGTGGAGCCTGCCCGTACGGAGAAGGAATATCCAATTCCTTCCGCCTATGCGGCTTATACGGATTATCTGCAGATCCGTATAGGAAACGGGAAATATGAAGCTGAAAATGTAGATAATCAGTAACTGTGAAGGAAATGAGCAGTTACGATAATTGATGAATGCCGGGCGAACGGAAAGGAACGCTGCCGGTGCGGAATGGAGGAAGCTATGAAACTGCTGACAATAACAATACCCTGCTATAACTCAGAAAAATATATGCATAAATGCATCGAATCCCTTCTCCCGGGAGGGGAGGATGTGGAAATCCTGATTGTGGACGATGGCTCCACAGATGGAACAGCTGCTATTGCGGATGAATATGCGTTGAAATATCCTTCCATTATCAGAGTGATCCATAAGGAAAACGGAGGCCATGGATCAGCGGTCAACACCGGTATCGAAAATGCCACCGGGCTGTATTTTAAAGTGGTGGACAGCGATGACTGGGTGTCGGATACTGCCTATCGGGAGATCCTGGATAAGCTTACAGAGCTTACCGGCGGTGAAGAAGTGCTGGATATGATGATTGCCAACTATGTGTACGAAAAGGAAGGCGAGAAGCGTAAAAAGGTAATCCGTTACCATCATGTATTGCCGGAGGAAGAGTTATTTACCTGGAATGATGTCCACAGGTTCCATAAAGGACAATATATCCTCATGCATTCCGTGATTTTCAGGACAAAGCTGCTGAAGGACTGCGGGCTGAAGCTGCCGGAGCATACCTTCTATGTGGATAACATTTTTGTATTTGAGCCGCTGCCCTATGTGAAGAAAATGTACTATATGGACGTGAATTTCTACCGTTATTATATCGGAAGAGCGGATCAGTCCGTGAATGAACAGGTTATGATAGGCAGAATCGACCAGCAGCTCAAGGTGAATAAGATTATGGTTGATTATGTGGTGTCTAAAAAGCAGTTCCTTGCAACCCACAAAAAACTGCGTAACTATATGCTCAACTATCTGGATATCATCACTACGGTTTCATCGATCATGCTGATCTATTCCGGAGTTGAAGAAAATCTGGAGAAGAAAAATGAACTCTGGAAATATATCAAGCAGAAAGATCCTGTTGTTTTCTTCCGTCTCCGTTACGGCCTGCTGGGAAGCTATACCAACCTGCCGGGCAAAGGGGGAAGAAAAATATCCGTGGAGGGGTATAAGCTTTGCCAGAGGTTTTTTAAGTTTAATTAGTGGGGAGTTCCCCTGTGCCGTTCCCCGTTCCTCAGCCAGGCGCATTGGCGGGACAGGGGTGTGCGCTTTGCACTGACCAGTCAGACCGGGCATTGCGATGAGCCTTGGACGAAAAAAGTGCCGGATCAGCCGGCACTTTTTTTAGTCTTTTTATTCTTTGCGCAGGGCGGCAAAGAACGTGATCCAGAGGAGGAGGAACTGGAGGGCGAAGCGGATCCAGGAGAGGGTGTTGTCCCAGGGGGTGTAGTAGAGGTCCTGGATGCCAAGGGAGCTTTCGTCGAGAAGGAGGCCTTGATTCCAGAGGATCCGGCCGCTGATTCTGGTGGTGATGAAGAGGAGAATGAAGATGATGAGGAGGGCGAGGCGTTTTCTCCGGATGGTTTTTTTGAGGCGGCGGGTGGTGTCTTCCAGGATGGCGTTGGCTTTTTGCAGATCGATGCTGTTGTCCTGGTGGCGCTGGGCGTCCAGCAGTTCTACTACGGAGATGCCGAGGGCCTGGGAGAGGGGCTGAAGCAGATCGACTGCGGGCAGGGAGAGGCCGCGTTCCCATTTGGATACGGCTTTGTCTGTTACGTGAAGCCGGTCGGCTAGTTCCTTTTGGGTAAGATTTTTTTCGGTGCGGAGTTGTTTTATGAAAAGGCCGGTTGCTTGATTGTCCATAGCGGTTACCTCCTGTTTATTTGGTTATATTATAAGATATAGGGCAAAAAATCACCCGACTGTCGGTAGACAGACGGGTGATTTGAAAAATTCAGGTTATTTGGCTTCGTTGCGGGCGGTTTTGGCGGCCCTTCTGGCAGTGCGGTGCTGTTTGAGGTAGATAAGAACATCATAGTGGTAAACAATGCCGTACATGGCAGCTGCCATAACGAAGGCTGTCAGCATATCGAATACGGAATGCTGTTTGATGAATACGGTAGCCAGAATTATGGAAACACACAGGATACCGGAGGAAACGCGCACCCATTTCTTTTTGCCTGCCTGGGAACGGGACAGGGCTATGTGGGCTCCAAGGGAATTATAAACATGGATGCTCGGCCAGAGGTTGGTTGGCGTGTCGGTTCTGTAAAGGGATGCAACCATCTGGGTAAAAATGTTGTCCCGGGGCATGACGATGGGCCGTAAGCGCTGCCCGTTGGGGAAAAAGGTGGAAACCAACAGAAAGACAGTCATTCCGGTACAGAGGAATATTGCCGTTCTGTAATAATCATCCTTGTTGCGGAAGGCCAGGTACAGGACAACTCCCGGTACGTAGACAAACCACAGAAAGTAAGGAATGACAAATATTTCATTGAAAGGTATATAATCGTCTATCGCAAGATGTATAATCTGGTATTGCCAGATATGCCTTTGTTCAAGCCATGAAAACCAGGTCATGTAAACGAGGAAATACAAGGCAAAGGGGATAATGTGTTTATACTTTTCATAGATGTTTTTCATAATAGTCGCCTCATAATCAATTAGTAGTAAAAACGCAGCAGCTGTCTGGAACAGCTCACCAGGATGTCATCTGAAAGGCAGGTTACCTCACCGTCGGTATGCACCCAGAGGGGAACCGTGGTTCGGATTCGTATGGAGCTGCCGCAATAACGCTCCACACCATTGTAGCGGTAATGTTTTCCTGTGAAGGCTGAAGGCAGTACCATGAGAACCTTCCATTTGGGTACGCCGCTCACCGTACACAAATCCAGGATTCCGTCCGATGCATCGGCGCCGGGACAGAAATAGAATCCGCCGCCTTCATAGCAATGAGACATACAGGCAATGAACATCAGGCGGGATAAACTCACCTTTTGGGAGGAATCCCCATTTCCTTCCACTGTCAGTTCAGCAGCCGCATTCCCGGAGCGTATCAGCTGTTTTAAGGCGATGCCAAGGTAGGTCAGCTTGCCCATGCCTGCTTTGTTCAGGAAATCTTTTATTTTTGAGTGCATGGCCTCCTGGCATACCCCCGCATCAAAGCCGATGCCGCTGCTTACCAGAAAACGTCTGTCCTCCGCCGGTTTTTCCAAAGGCTGTCCGCCGTCGGAACTGTAAGCGGTATTATAATGAAGGAAGCCTACATCCATGGGCTGTTCCCTGGCGGAAGCCAGAATGCGTTCCAACGCTTCCACAGGGTCACGGCTGATTCCGGTATCCCGTGCGAGGTCGTTGCTGGAACCGGTAGGAATATAGCTGAAACGGGTTTTGGAAAAATTTACAATCCCCTGTACCACTTCATTGGCGGTGCCGTCGCCGCCTAATACCACCAGGTGGATATCTTCTCCGTCAGGAGTCAGAGCTCCGGTAAGGCGGCGGGACAGATTAACCATATCGCCGGGGCCTTTTGAAAAATAGACCTGATAAGGTATTAGTCTCTCCTCAAGAATGCTTTTTATCCGTTCCCAGTACTTCTGTCCCCGTCCGGAACGAGAGGCAGGATTTACCAAAAATGAATACATATGTATCTCCCCGGCTTTCCCCATAATTATTGATTTTCTAAGGTTGTATTGTAGCAGAAAAAAATAGGCAAGTAAAGGGTCTGGCGAGGTATTAAGAAAAGAATAAGAATAATTTTTAGATTTTTTTATATTTGCATTTCGAAGGATATATGCTATAATCATCCCATCGCAATTTAATATATTAACGCACCGCAATGTCGTTTGGCGGTGGATTTACTTATGCAGGAGGTTGAAAGGATGTATTCTCTGGACGATGTGAAGAAGACCGACCCGGAAATCGCACAGGCGATTGTGGACGAACAGGAAAGACAGAACAGCCATATTGAGCTGATTGCTTCTGAAAACTGGGTGAGCAAGGCTGTTATGGCCACAATGGGAAGCGTACTTACCAATAAATATGCGGAAGGGTATCCGGCCAAGAGATATTACGGCGGATGCGACTGTGTGGATGTGGTAGAGAATCTGGCAATTGAACGCGCCAAAGAACTGTTTGGCTGTGACTATGCCAATGTACAGCCCCATTCCGGCGCACAGGCCAATATGGCAGTACAGTTTGCCGTATTGAATCCGGGAGATACGATCATGGGCATGAACCTGGATCACGGCGGACATCTGACACACGGAAGCCCGGTGAATATGTCCGGAAAATATTTTAATGTCGTACCCTACGGCGTGAATGACGACGGCTTTATCGATTATGATAAAATGAAACAGATTGCCAGAGAATGCAAGCCTAAAATGATTATTGCAGGAGCCTCCGCTTATGCAAGAACCATTGATTTCAAGGCTTTCAGAGAGGCTGCCGATGAAGTGGGAGCCTGCCTGATGGTGGACATGGCCCATATCGCCGGCCTGGTTGCCGCAGGGCTTCATCCGAGCCCTATCCCTTATGCGGATGTGGTTACCACCACTACCCATAAGACACTGCGCGGGCCGAGAGGAGGCATGATCCTCTGCAATAAGGAAGCGGCTGAGAAGTATAACTTCAACAAGGCAATTTTCCCCGGAACCCAGGGCGGCCCTCTTATGCATGTCATCGCCGCCAAGGCAGTATGCTTCAAGGAAGCTTTAAGCGATGATTTCAAGGTTTACCAGCAGGGGATTATTGACAATGCGCAGGCGCTCTGCCACGGCCTGATGGAACGCGGTATCAAGATTGTTTCCGGAGGTACGGATAACCATCTGATGCTCGTGGATCTGACCAATTTTGACCTCACGGGAAAAGCTGTGGAAAAGCTGCTTGATGCTGCTCATATCACCTGCAATAAAAATACGATTCCCAATGATCCGAAGTCCCCGTTTGTAACGAGCGGTGTCCGTCTGGGAACGCCTGCCGTTACTTCAAGAGGAATGAATACGGAGGATATGGACAGGATTGCAGAGGCAATCGCTCTGGTGATCAAGGGAGGCGAAGACAAAATCCCTGAGGCAAGAGCCATTGTACAGACATTGACAGATAAGTATCCGCTTATATAAGCCGGAATTACAAGAAACGGGGCCGCTGGCCCCGTTATTTTTTGCCGCCTGAACCTGCAGCAGCGGCAGATAATACAAATGGAATGGACGGAAAGGATTATTATGGGAAAAAAGAAGAGCGGTGCACAGACCGTAATGAGAAATCTCAGGGATAAAAACGGGAGGTTTTCCGAAGATGCTCTGAAGATGCTGGCGTTGGTGACTATGTTTATCGATCATGCGGGAGCAGGCATCATAGAGTCTTTTTTCCTTGGGAAGCTCCCTTATGACAGCCAGGCATTTCAGGTCTGTCTGACTGTGGATGAAATAATGAGAAGTGTTGGACGTCTGGCCTTTCCCATATATTGCTATCTTTTGGTCCAGGGGTTCCTCCATACGAGGAGTACGGCCCGGTATGCCTTCCGGCTTCTGGGCTTTGCCCTGCTTTCCGAGATTCCCTTTGACCTGCTCCTTTTTGGAGGGATAACATTCGAGTACCAGAATGTATTCTGGACACTTCTGATTGGCCTTCTGACACTGGCGGGGCTGAGATGGGCGGAAAAAAGAGAAAACCGCTGTCTGTCCGTTGGAGCAGGCGTGGTATTTATCGCGGCGGGAATGGCGGCGGCCGGGCTTGTAGGCGCAGATTACGATTATAAGGGTGTCGTATTGATTGCAGCCCTTTATCTGCTGCGCGGCAACAGGAAGAGTCAGTGTATCTTTGCACCGCTGCTCTTTCTCGGTTCCTTTTTGCTGGATGTGCCTCTGGGGCTTCGTACGGGAGCTTCGGTTACCGCATCCCTCAGCATTGAGTTTTTCTGTATTTTTTCCTTCTTTTTCCTGTATGCCGATAATGGAAAGAGATATATGAAAAAAGGCAAATATTTCTTCTATTTCTTTTATCCCGGCCATTTGCTGCTTCTTCTGGGTATTCGCTGTCTGCTTATCTGGCTGTGGTAAAGACGAAAAAGCTGATAATCTGCGGTCTTCGGACGGATTGTATTTACAAAAATACAATCCGTCCGAAAGTTTTTATTGCTTTCCGGGTAGCCCTATGCTACAATATCCATCGGTGACACACAAATGTATGCAGTGGAAAGACAACTTTTAATAAAGGCTTTTACAGAGGAAGAGGCTTCGGATACAATATGAAAAATATGCAGAAAACAACAGATTATTACGTAGTAAAACAGAAGGCGGTTCCGGAGGTGCTCCCTTAAGGTTGTAGAGGCAAAACGGCTTCTGGATTCAGGAAAAGCTGCAACCATCCAGGATGCGGTGGAAAAAGTGGATATCAGCCGGAGTTCTTTTTATAAGTACAAGGATGATATATTTCCCTTTCATGACAATGCACAGGGTACCACAATTACCCTCGCCATGTCAATTGAAGATGAGCCGGGGCTTTTGTCCGATGTGCTTAAGATAATCGCGGACTTTGGCGCCAATATTCTGACAATCCATCAGAGTATTCCCATCAACGGCGTTGCATCATTAAGCATCAGCGTCCAGGTCTTAAGCACCACAGGAGATGTTTCCAGGATGCTTGAAACCATGGAAGAGAAGTCGGGAGTCCGTAACGTCAAGATTTTGGCGAAGGAATAGAGCTTTACAAAGAAAAGCAGATGGAGGAAGAGATATGATAAACGTAGCGGTACTTGGATATGGCACGGTAGGAAGCGGAGTTGTTGAAGTAATTGAGACCAATAAAGAAGTCATTGATAAAAGAGCAGGAGAAGAGCTGCATGTAAAATATATCCTGGATTTAAGAGATTTCCCCGGGGATCCTTATGAAGACAGGGTAGTGCATGATTACAGCATCATCCTGAACGATCCCGAGGTATCCATCATCTGCGAAACTATGGGAGGCAATGAACCGGCCTTCACTTTTTCCATGCAGGCGCTTAAAGCAGGAAAAAGCGTATGTACCTCCAATAAAGAACTGGTTGCCAATCATGGAGCGGAGCTGATCCGTACAGCCAGGGAAAATTGCTGCAATTATCTGTTTGAAGCAAGTGTGGGTGGGGGAATCCCTATCATCCGGCCTTTGAATGTGGCTCTTACCGCTGAACGGATTGAACTGATTAACGGTATTCTGAACGGGACGACGAACTATATTCTGACAAAAATGGCGGAAGAAGGCAGCGATTTTGACGCCTGCCTGAAGGAAGCCCAGGAAAAAGGCTATGCAGAGCGTAACCCGGAGGCGGATGTGGAGGGCTATGACGCCTGGCGTAAGATAGCCATTCTTTCTTCTCTGATGACGGGAAAAACGGTCCGCTATGAAGATATATATACGGAAGGAATTACCAAAATAACAAAAGAGGATTTCCTTTACGCTAAAAAGATGAATAAATTCATTAAGCTGCTGGCGAGCGCCAAAGCGCTGGACGGCGGATATGCGGCGATAGTCGCGCCCTTTATGGTAGGAGAAAAGAACCCGCTGCACAGCGTGAACGATGTTTTCAATGCCATATTTATCAGAGGAAATACCCTGGGAGACTCCATGTATTATGGAAGGGGAGCAGGAAAGCTTCCGACCGCCAGCGCGGTGGTATCCGATGTGATAGACTGCGCAAAGCACGGACGCAAGCATATCATCTGTATCTGGGAGGAAGAAAAGCTTTCCCTTAAGAGTGTTGATGATGCTTCCCGAAAGTTTTTTGTCCGTGTATCCGAAGGGGCTGAGGCCGAGGTGGCTAAGCTGTTCGGTGACGTGGAAAAAATAGAAGCGGAAGGTGTGAGCGGAGAATTCGGCTTTGTGACTCCGGTGATGACAGAAAAGGAATTTGCCGGAAAAATTGCGGAGCTGCCCGGCTTCATCAGCCGGATCCGCATGGAAGAAGATTAAAGACTGGCCGTGTTTCGGCGGAATCGAGGAATAGATGAAATATGTGGTTGTTTTAGGAGACGGGATGGCGGATGAACCCCTGTCCCGCCTGAATGGCAAAACACCTTTGTCCTATGCGAAGACACCGGCTCTGGATGTCCTCAGCAAAAAGTCTGAGATCGGCATGGTGAGCACCATACCGGAGGGCATGAAGCCGGGTTCCGATACGGCAAACCTTTCCGTGATCGGATATGACCCGAGAAAATATTATTCAGGACGTTCCCCTCTGGAAGCGCTCAGCATCGGCGTACCCATGAAGGATACGGACATTGCCATGCGCTGTAATATCGTTACTCTTTCGGAAGAGGAAGGAATCCCTTTCCCTAAAAGGAGGATCCTTGATCACAGCTCCGGAGAAATCAGTACGGAGGACTGCAGTATTCTCCTGCATGCGGTTATGGAAGAGATGGATAAGGATCCCTATCATTTTTATGTGGGAACCAGCTACCGCCATTGCCTGATCTGGGAAAATGGCCGGGTGGAAGAGCTGACTCCGCCCCATGACGTGCTGGGAAGGGAAATAGCCCCTTATCTTCCCTACGATGAAAAGCTGTATAAAATGATGGAAAGAAGCTATGAGATCCTGAAGGACCACCCCGTTAATGCAGAGCGCAGGCGTAATGGGCTGAATCCGGCCAATTGCTGCTGGTTCTGGGGGGCGGGAACCCGTCCGGCCCTTCCTTCCTTCCGGGAAAAAACCGGGAAAAAGGGCATTATGATATCCGCGGTGGATTTGCTGAAGGGCATTGCCGTAGGAGCCGGAATGGATGTGGCTGAAGTGGAAGGCGCCAATGGCGGTTTACATACCAACTATGAAGGAAAGACGCAGGCGGCTGTAGATGCCCTCACCAGGGATGGCTACGATTTTGCATATATCCATGTGGAAGCTCCGGATGAAATGGGCCATCAGGGAAGCCTGGAGAAGAAACTGAAGGCCATAGAATACCTGGATTCCAGGGTGATAGGCCCGCTTGTGTCGGCCCTTGACAAAAGCGGAGAGGAATACCGGCTGCTTGTAATGCCGGATCATCCCACGCCCATCCGGATACGTACCCATACGTCGGAAAATGTGCCCTATCTCATTTATGACAGTACAAATCAGCAGAAAAATGACTGGAATTATAACGAGGCAGAAGCGATCTTAAGCGGCAATTATATCCCGGAAGGGTATAAGCTCATGGATAAATTCCTGGAAATCAAGCATAAAAATCATCTGTAAAGAAAGGATAAAAGCCGCCGTCTTCCGGTGGCAGAGGAAAAGTAATTATGAAAAAAGTGGTTAAATTCGGCGGCAGTTCCCTCGCCAGTGCAGAACAGTTCATGAAGGTGAGCGGGATTATCAAGGCTGATGATGAAAGAAGGTTTGTAATACCCTCCGCGCCGGGAAAGAGGAATAAGAAAGATACCAAAGTGACGGATATGCTTTATGCCTGTTATGAGGCGGCGGAAAATGATAAGCCCTGCCAGGAGCTGCTGAAAGGGATCGAAGCCAGATATGATGAGATCATCAAGGGTCTGGGTCTGGAGCTTTCCCTTAAGGAAGAATTTAAAACCATTGCAGAAAACTTTAAAAAGAAAGCGGGCAAGGATTACGCGGCGTCCAGAGGGGAATATCTGAACGGAATCATAATGGCTGCTTATCTGAAATTTACTTTTATAGATGCGGCTGAAGTGATATTCTTCGATGAAAATGGAATTTTTGATGCAGCCAAAACCGACAAGGTGATGTCCGAACGTCTGGAAAAAGAAGAATATGCTGTTATTCCCGGATTTTACGGTTCACAGCCCGACGGCAGCATTCGGACTTTCTCCAGAGGAGGTTCTGATATTACCGGCTCTATTGTGGCGAGGGCTGTCCATGCGGAGGTTTATGAGAACTGGACGGATGTATCCGGCTTTCTGATCGCGGATCCCCGCATCATCCCTAATCCTGTGGGTATTGATACGATTACCTATAAGGAGCTCAGGGAGCTTTCCTATATGGGAGCCACAGTCCTTCATGAGGATGCCATTTTCCCTGTAAGAAAAGAAGGAATCCCGATCAATATCCGCAATACCAATGCGCCGGAAGAAAACGGAACCTGGATTGTGGAAAGTACCTGCCAGAAATCTAAATTTGTCATCACAGGAATCGCCGGCAAAAAAAGGCTTTTGCTCCGTGAACATTGAAAAAGATATGATGAATGCGGAGATCGGGTTCGGACGCAAGGTGCTTCAGGCCTTTGAAGACAGCGGCATTTCCTTTGAACATGTTCCTTCCGGTATTGACACCATGACTGTATTTGTGCATCAGGATGAATTTATGGATAAGGAGCAGAAGGTAGTTTCCGCCATTCATCGCCTTGCACATCCGGATACCATTGATATTGAGTCTGATCTGGCATTGATCGCAGTGGTTGGCCGTGGTATGAAATCCACAAGAGGTACCGCCGGCAGGATCTTTTCCGCACTGGCTCATGCCAATGTCAACGTAAAAATGATTGATCAGGGCTCCAGCGAGCTGAATATTATTATCGGTGTGAGAAATGAAGACTTTGAAGCTGCCATCCGCGCTATCTACAATATTTTTGTGCTGGTGCAGATTTAAAAGCAGTATTTAAGTCAGCGGATAGAAGAAGAGTCCGGGACTGCCTCAGTAAGGGCAGCTCCGGACTCTTCTATATTATCCTTTTTTCCCGCGGGGGCTTTGACTGTAAAGTTCAGAAAATTATCAGAATCCCAGATCTTCAGCCACCAGAAAAACTTTGATCCTGCCGGTATGTCCGCTGCGTCTGGTGACCACAATCTGATTGCAGAAGCAGTCCGGAGAGAGGCAGTCCCCGCATTTCCCTGTGGCGGCGCAGGGTGTTTTTTTATCCAGCCGGACAGCGTTGGGAGGGCAGGCCATAGTCCTGGCCCGTTCAAAGGCCCCTTCCAGAGTAGTGGCTACCTTATTCATACCGGCAATAATTATCACATGCCGGGGGCCGTGAATCAAACAGGCCACACGGTTGCCGTTTCCGTCAATATTGACAAGCTCTCCCTCATATGTAATGGCATTGGTGCTCATAAAATAATAATCGGACATGACAGTGCGCCCATAGATTTCCCGCTGCTCCTCAGGAGTTTTAGCCAGGGAACGGTCAATTAATTCATAGCTCCCGTTTTTGAGAGCATCCATCATGCCGCTTTCCTGTACGGAGGCGCTCCCTCCCCAGGAAATACTGCTTCCATCCGGTATCAAGTCAAGGATTGCCCTGACACAGGATGCGCTGTCTTCATAAAAATAGCCTTCCATATTCCTTTTTTTCAAATTGGCAATGATTCCGTCACATGCTTTTGCAAATGCCTTTTGTCTGTTATCCATATTCTCCTCCATTTCAAACGATGTCCGGATTCCGTTCCGGTTCGGCAGCAGTTTCTTATTTTCAGTTTAAAACCACAGAATCCCATTGTCAATTCGTTATCAGTGCTCTCTCAGCACCTGACACATCCCAGGCATTACAATTACCGGTTCACAATATCGGAAAAAGAAGAAAATGTTTTAAATTGTCAGATAATTCTAAAAATAATAAGCAAAATATATATAATTGTATGTAATTGCTTGTTAAAAATGTAAAAATTAAAATAAAATGGTAAAAAGACAAAAAACATATTGACATTTTGAGTTTATACAGATATAATGAAGTCACAAACAAAGAAGAAATAAAAAAACAGAGGAAAGGAAGGTACAGACCACCGAAAACGTAAAGTAATTCCTTAAAAGAAATTTTAAAGGAGAAAAACAAAAACAGTACAAAACAACTTAATAGAGAAGCCTTAAAGATTGTTCATAAAGAAGAAAGGATTTTCTTTCAAGCGGAAGAACTTTAAAATGAAGGAAACGGGAACTATCTGGTAAACTGGTAACTGTAAATAAAGATTCTTTTGAAGAACGAGAAAATTTCTGACAGCAAAGAAGATTATCTTTAGTTTAAAGTAACGACAGAAGCCGATAGCTTTAGTTTAAAGAAAAGGTTCTATGAAGCGTAAAGAAACAGTATCTTTAGTTGAAAGAAGTAATTTATTATAGATGGTGACCAGATAAGAACAAAAGCCGTCATATTAAAGAAATCCCGGAAAGAAAAGAATGGAATCTTTAAAGAACAATAATAATATACTTTAGGGACGATGCTAAAACCGAAGCGAAATGAGTACACTTACTTGAGTGACGAAGGATCATCAAAGATTTATGATGAACACCGTTACAGTACATGAGTACAAGAAGTAGGAGGAGTGGAAAGTAAGCGGAGGAGAAAAAATGGAGGAAGAGGCCATTGGATAGCATAGTTTAGGAGCGGGTATCAATGATGAAAAGTGATTGATACCCGCTTCTATTTGGGTACTGTTATGATAAGAACGGAAGGAGTGTTGGTATGGACCGGAGAGACAGAAGACGGAAGAGACGGGTTAGGAACCAGATAATTTCCTATATTGTGGCAGTAGTGCTGCTTGCCGGGTTAGTGACCGGCGGTTTTTTTGGTGTCCGGCACATTTCCAACGCGATGGAAGAGAAAAAACAGCAGGAGGAGTCCCAGTCTCAGGAGGAGTCGCTGGCCCAGGCTGAGGCCATGGATCAGACGGCTTCAGAAGCGGATGGGACGGGGGAGGAAACGTCGGAGACGGAAAGCGTGGAGTCTCAGGAGGAAATATTGGAGGAACTGGTGGAAGCCTGTGTGGCGGATATGAGCCTGGAGGATAAGGTCGCCGGACTGTTTATCATAACACCGGAGCAGCTGACCGGCGTGGGAACTGCGATACAGGCAGGGGAAGGCACGCAGGAGGCACTGAAGAAATATCCTGTGGGAGGCCTGGTTTATTTTGCCAAGAACATCCAGTCGGCGGATCAGCTGAAGGAGATGCTTGCCAAAACCGTGAACTATGCCACTTATCCCCTTTTTCTTGGAGTGGATGAGGAAGGCGGAAGCGTGGCAAGGGTAGCGGATCAGCTGAAGCTGACCAATGTGGGGCCGATGGCCGATATCGGGGCCGGAGGGGATCCCGGCGCAGCCTATACGGCCGGCCAGACAATCGGCAGTTATTTGAAGGAGTATGGTTTTAACCTGGATTTTGCACCGGTCGCGGATGTGCTGACCAATCCGGATAACAAGGTGATAGGAGATCGGGCTTTCGGCAGCGATGCGGCTTTGGTATCCCAAATGGTGGCAAGCGCGGTGCAGGGCCTTCAGGATACGGGAGTAAGCGCCTGTATTAAGCATTTTCCCGGACACGGAGACACCTCAGGGGATTCCCATGAAGGAGCGGTGGAAACGGACAGAACTGCGGAAGAAATGCAGGCAACGGAGTTCCTGCCTTTTCAGGCCGGAATAGAGGCGGGAACGGATATGGTAATGGTAGGCCATATATCGGCTCCGGGACTGACCGGAGGGGATGCGGCGCCGGCGTCAATCAATGAGAATATCATAACCGGAGTCCTGCGCAGACAGCTTGGCTATGATGGTATCGTGATTACGGATGCCATGAATATGTCGGCGATATCGGAGTATTATACGGCTGATGAAGCGGCGATAAAGGCTTTGAAGGCGGGGGCGGATATGATTCTTATGCCGGAAGATTTTGTCACGGCCTATGAAGGTGTGATTGCAGCGGTGAAGGACGGCACCATTGATGAAAACCGGATTAATGATTCGCTGAAGAGAGTTTACCGGGTGAAATATGCGGGTACCCTGCAATAAAACAGCGGCTTGTAATGAATGGAAGAGGTTCATTACAGGCCGTATTTATATGGAGAATGAATGGATAACATGAAAATCAGGCGAGGCAGGCAGAAAATCCTTTTTGTAAAATGTGCTTTGATAGTATAAAAACAGCGGCTTACCGGTATTCCGGAAGCCGCTGTTTTGCCGATTCTATAAGAGCGATAGACGGGGCTCGAACCCGCGGTCTCGACCTTGGCAAGGTCGCGCGTTACCAACTACGCCACTATCGCATTTCCTGAACAGAAATGAAGTGGAGATTCCTCTGTCCAACAGGCAAATATTACTATACAATAAGGATGCAAAAATGTCAATCCCTTTTTTGAGAAATTTGTGGTGTGGGTTGAAAAAACAATGAACCGGTAGTAAGTCCCTGCGGCGTGTTTTTCGCAGGCGCTGATCTGCCGGACATTCCAATGAGCCCAGGGGCATCAAGTCGGCAGGTGAGGCTGCCAACTTGGATTGGTCTCATTTCCATGGCAGATAAAGGTCCTGTGAACCCCCATACCGGCGCGCGGAGGGCATGGCTGGGGCAGACGGGCTCCATAAACACGCCGCAGGGACTTACCGGTTCATTGTTTTTCAACAGGGAAGGTTTACGAAGAGGGGATTTTATTTTTTTATAAGAATGTGTTATACTAATCCCCATATAAGCTGGAGATGGGCCGTAGGTTGATATATTACCTGGTATGGAAGGAGGCTTTCTATGAGCAGGGAAAACGGGAATGAAATGGAGCAGATTCAGAAAAATCTGGAGCGGTTCCTGGACAGAGAAGTGGAGAAGTACGAAAAAGGGGAAGCCGGTTATCGGGGTGATGTGGATATGGATGAGGCGGAATACGAGGAGGAGTCTTTGTATGAGGACGAGGCTGAGTATGATGAGGAATCGGAGTACGGGGACGAAGAGGAATATGACGGGGAGCCGGAATATGAGGACGAAGAGGAATATGACGAGGAGCCGGAATATGACGACGAGGGGGAGTATGACGGGGAACCGGAATATGAGGATGAGCGGGAAGATGAGGAACCGGAATACGACGAGGAGCTGTATGATGAGGAAGAGGAGCCTTTGTATGAAGAGGAACGGTACGGCGGGAGGCGTCCGGGGCATCGCAGGTATGATGAGCCTGAGCGTGCTGTGAGGAAAGATAAGGGCAGAGAAAAACCAAAGAAGGAAAAACGGAAGCGGGAGGAGGATAAACACGCCGTAATGAGCAGGGATAAGAAGAAAAATGGAAAGAAGAAATCCCGGGGGAAAAAGGTTTTAACGGTTCTGGCGGTGCTTCTGGTACTTTTTGGAGTAGTTTGGTATCTGGCAATCGGAAGTATTTACGGGAAAATGAGATACAGCAGGGTGGAAACGCTTGCCGGGGAGCCTTTGAAGGAAAATGGTGTGGTTAATATTCTGCTGATTGGAAGTGATTCCCGGACGGAGGGGGATGACGGGCGATCAGATGCCATGATTCTTCTTTCTGTCAGCAGTAAGACCAGGACGATCCATATGACTTCCCTGCTGCGGGATATGTATGTGGATATTCCTGGGCGGGACGGCAACAGGCTGAATGCGGCTTATTCCTTTGGAGGGCCGGAGCTTTTGCTGGAAACGGTAAAGCAGAATCTGGGAATTGAGGTAAACAGGTATGCGGTGGTAAATTTCCAGGCTTTTGCAAATCTTGTGGATGCGGTGAACGGAGTGGATCTGGAGCTGACAAATGAAGAAGTGAAATGGGTGAATGCTTATTTGAACGAGTATAACGAGCTTCGGGGAATGCCCATGGAGACGGACTATCTGGATACCTCTTTAAGCGGGATGATACATCTGAACGGGGCGCAGTCTCTGGCATACAGCAGAAACCGTTTTATTGGAACGGATTTCGGCCGGACGGAGAGGCAGAGAAAGGTGCTTTCCGCCGTGATGAAAAAGCTTCCGGCGGCTTTGGTAACTAATCCGAACGGATTGATCAATGGCCTGTTTCCCAATCTGACTACGAATCTGACTCAGACGGAATGTCTGCGGCTGAGCCTGATGGGGGGAAAGCTGCTGACCTATGATATCGTTCAGGAGAGTATTCCTCTGGAAGGGACGTATTCCAGTGTCACAATCAGAGGGATGGATGTCCTTCAGGTGGATTTTGACAGGAACAGGGCTTATCTGCAGGAACAGCTTTATGGTAAAAAGACACAGTAAAAAAATGCAGTAAAAAAGAGGATAACAGGTTATCTGGCTGCAGTAAAAAGATGGCGGATTCCCGGATATGGGGCCGCTGTCTTTTTTTGTAAGGCTGTTTTGGGGGCTGAAAAACTGAGGCAGGATTGTTTGCCGGAATATGAATGAAATCAGGAAATCACAGGTAGACTTTATTCATAAATGTAAAATCCTATAGATTTATTTTACATTTGTGGAGTGATGTAAGCAGAATATTTGTATAATATTTACATCATGTTTATTATCTGCAAAAACTAAAATAAAATATTGACAATTTAACACGTGTATGCTATCTTTGTATTAACAACAAAACACAACGATTAAATCTCTTTTTTTTGAAAGAAAATTTAACACGTGTAAAACAGGAGGAAAAAATGACACAGCAACAATATTTCGAGGTAATTGAAAAAGTCGAAAAAAACCTTAATGATTTTCTTTATTCATCTGACGACCGGTATCGTAAACATTTAGTGGATTCACTCGGCTGGACGCCGGTGCAGGCCAAACGTTTTTCCTGCTGGGACTGGACTCACGGAGTAGGGCTTTATGGAATATATAAGCTGTATCAGTACACGAATGATGAAAAACATCTGGATTACATAGAAGCATGGCTGAAGGACAGAATGGAAATCGGCCTGCCGGAGAAGAATGTAAATACGGTAGCTCCGCTGCTTACAATGGCCTGTGTATATGAGCACCGCCCTAATCAAGAGTATGAAGCGATAATGCGTGAGTGGGCGGAATGGATTATGCATGATATGAAGAGGACGAAGGAGGAAGGTCTTCAGCACTGTCATGCGGAGCTGGAAAACAACCAGGAACTCTGGGATGATACCCTGCTGATGACGGTGCTGTTTCTGGCAAAGGCAGGAAAGGTTTTTGGGCGGCAGGATTATACGGAGGAGGCGATTTACCAGTTCCTGATCCATGTAAAGTATCTGACGAACACAAAGACCGGCCTGTGGTATCATGGCTGGACATTTGAGGAAAGAAACAATTTTGCCGGAGCCCTTTGGGGAAGAGGAAATTGCTGGGTGACTATCTTTATTCCGGAATTCCTGGAGATAGTGGAGCTGCCGCCTTCCATAAGAAAGTACGCTATCTATGTGCTGCAGGGGCAGGTAAAGGCGTTGGAACAGTATCAGGCGTCATCCGGAATGTGGCATACGCTGATTGACGATGACACTTCTTATTTGGAATCATCCTGTACAGCCGGTTTTTGCTACGGAATATTGAAAGGCATCAGAAAAGGCTATATTGACAGGGAATATGAAGAATGCGGCAGGAAGGCTCTGGAAGCGGTGCTGGAGAAAATCAGCCCGGAGGGAGAGCTGATGGAGGTTTCTTATGGAACAAATGTAGGCAGGACATTGGAACATTATAAGGAAATCCCCATGTCTAAGATGCATTATGGACAGGCGCTGGCCATGCTTGTACTGATTGAGGGGCTGGAAGAACATGCGGAGTAAGACCGGTCATGTGGAATAGGAGGAAAAGTTGAAAGGTAAAAAAATTAGTCTCTATATTATGTTGTTTATCCCCATTATTTATTTTATCGTTTTTCATTATCTTCCATTGGGGGGAATTGTCGTTGCCTTTAAACAGTACAATATTTTCCAGGGGATATGGGACAGCCCATGGGTGGGGCTGGCTCACTTTAAGGAAGTGTTTGCATCCGGCGAGTTCCGGACGGCCCTGAAAAATACCATAGTTTTAAATCTGGGTGAGTTGTTTATCACTTTCCCGTTCCCGATTGTCCTGGCCGTGCTTTTGAATGAAATGAGCAACCAGAGGATGAAAAAACTGACACAGACCGTTCTTTATCTTCCCCACTTCCTGTCTATGGTTGTAATTGCCGGTATTGTATACCAGGTATTCGGAACCAGCGGAATAGTCAATAATGTACTTTCTTCTTTTCATATAGGGCCTGTTAACTTCGTGGGGGATTCTTCGAAGTGGCGTGCGATTTACTGGGGGACCGGCATCTGGATGGGAGCCGGATATGGAATGATTGTTTATCTGGCCGCCATGGCGGGAATCAACGTCGAGCTTTACGATGCGGCTTATATGGACGGGGCCGGACGGTGGAAACGTATCTGGCATGTGACGCTTCCACAGATCAGGCCGACGGTTGTCACCATGACCATAATGAATGTGGGAAAAATCCTGTCCATCAGTTTTGAACGCCCGTACCTGATGGGAAATGTGCTTGTCCAGGATGTTTCTTCCGTTATCAGCACCTACGTGTATTCCGTGGGTCTGCAGGCGGGAAGATATGATTTTGCAACCGCGGTCGGATTGTTCCAGTCGATTGTCGCGGTATGTATGGTGGTGGCGGCCAATCAGGTTGCCAAGAGACTCGGAGAGGAGGGAATCATGTAATGAATTCAGTTTATGATAAAAAATGGAGCCCGTATCAGATAGTAATAACGATTGCCTGTATTCTTATGATTATTGTGACATTGCTCCCCGTATTGAATATCGTGGCGATTTCCCTCAGCGGCAAAAATGCGATTGCGAAGGGGCTTGTGGGTGTCTGGCCAAAGGAATTTACCCTGGAAGCTTATAAAATGGTATTTCAGAACAACAACATTGTACATTCTTTATTTTATTCCGTTTTCCTGACACTTGGCTCCGCATTACTGTCCACCTTTATGACGATATTGGCGGCGTATCCTCTTTCCAAATCTGATTTAAAGGGGAGACACGTATTCCTGGTCCTGATTACGATTACCATGTATGTGGGCGCGGGCATTGTGCCGAATTACCTGCTTGTAAAAGAACTGCATCTGATGAATACGGTCTGGGCTCTGGTCCTGCCCGGAATGATCAGTCCGTTCAACCTGATAATCCTGCGCACGTTCTTTTCAGGGATTAATAAGGCACTGTATGAAGCGGCCTATATGGACGGGTGCGGAGAATGGGGATGTCTGTTCCGGATCACGATTCCGCTGTCCCTGCCTTCTATTTTCACCATCATGCTGTTTTATGCGATTTCCAGATGGAACGGCATTACCGACGTATTGTACTACATCAACAAGACGGAGCTGTATACCTTACAGTATCAGCTTAAGCTCCTGCTGGATACGTTGTCGATTACATATAACCCGGAGGAAATGGCGACAGTGCTTGTGGCGCCGGAGAATGTCAAGTCCTCAACCATTGTGTTTGCCATGGTTCCCATGCTGATTGTATATCCCTTTGTGCAGAAGTATTTCACCAAGGGCGTTATGATTGGAGGCGTTAAAGAATAAGGTGGCAGGAAGAAAAGCAGAGGCAGCGGCGATGCAGAGTAAAGGTTTGAATTATACCGTTAAAAAAGGGGAATATGTTTCAAACTGGCTTACCAGTGATGTGATAGAAATCCCTGGGACTTCGAGGCCGGAATGGTGCCGACCGTATTTGAAAACTATCACCCGGGCGCCAGTTTGTGACATTCCTGGTTCTGAACAGACACGCAGCGTCAGCTGGAAAACAATGTTCCAGGCAAGTTCCATTGCGCAGAAATACAACTGCCAGCTGACCGACTGGATTTTCAGCAGGAAGAAGGACTTATGAGCAGTCTGCCCCTGGGTCTGAATCAAATTGAGATTGAGCGTGGACTGACAACCATTCCCGGCCATTTTCGTACCGTTCACGACGCAGGAACTGTTGGGAACGGCTGAGGCTCTGTACTATGGCATCAATGCGCATCCAGCAACACTGTCATGGTGGACCGCAAGTTGCTGAAAAGAGCCAACGCGGCCTGATTCACCAGTACGCCGGGTTCCGGCAAGTCCTTCAGCGCTTAAGCGTGAGATTATAACTGTTTCCTGCTCACCCCTCGGATGATGTCTTCATCATCGACCCGGAGGCAGAATATGCCCGCTGGTGGAACGACTGCATGGGCAGGTCATTAAGATTTCGCCCACCTCTACCAACTACATCGCCCCCATGGACCTGAACCTGGATTATTTCGGACGATGAAAGCCCGCTATCCCTCAAGTCCGACTTTATTCTCAGCTTTGTGTGAGCTGATTGTTGGCGGCAAGGAGGGGCTTACAGCCGGTGCAGAAAACCATCATCGACCGTTGTGTGCGGCTGGTGTATCGGACTATCTGAACGACCCGCGCCCGGAGAATATGCCCGTACTGGAGGACCCATATAACCTTTTCCGTTCACAGGAGGAAAAGGAAGCCCAGTATATCGCCACGGCCCCTTGAAATCTATGTAACCGGCTCCCTCAGTATTGTTCAACCACCAGAGCAATGTGGACATCAATAACCGCATTGTCTGCTGGTGACATTAAGCGAATTGGGGCAGCTCAAGAAAATCGGTATGGTCCAGGACCAGGTATGGAACCGTGTTACCATCAACCATGCCATGCCACAAGTCCACCCGTTACATCATTTGAGATGCACCTACTGTTTGAAGGAGGAGCAGACCGCCGCTTATACGGTGGAAATCTGGAGAAGCGATTCAGAAAATGGGGAGGTAAATTACTTTGTGTTTTGATTTTGCATGGAAACACAGAGTATGCCGTCCTGACCGAAGCCATTCAGACAGTCAGGATTATCAGTGGGAAAGAAACGGAAAGGGTTTTGCAATCCTAAATCCGAGTGGAAGTCTCTGTGTAATAGCAGGTACACACGCAACGCATAGCTTGACCCCTGGTCTGTGATGTCCGGAATATAATAGCTCCACGAGTTCCCGCTATCATTTCGGCAGGCAGCGCAGAGCTGTCAGATAAAAAGATATGCTATGCCGGGTGTGAAATGACACACCGCTGAAAATGGGAGAAATCCCGGAGAGACAGATAAAGAAACTGTCTGATAATCACACAGATCCCAACGGAATCACCCAGAAGTCAAAGACACCACTTTCATCCCGCAGGTGAAACATCTTTG
>VOFI01002133.1_pt1 | contig 31648 bp, 54 predicted proteins | sample 5384131 | NCBI WGS metagenome assembly VOFI01 (sample SAMN12384728, study PRJNA508395) | human gut metagenome | isolation source: healthy gut H | host: Homo sapiens
GTCTGCCCCAACTGCCGGGGCGAGGGAAGATCATCCATCAGAAATGCAAAAGCCTGCGGCGGCAGCGGCGGTGTGCGCCGGCAGAAGAAGGTCCACATCAAAGTCCCCGCCGGCATCGACAATGGCCAGGCCATCTCCGTCCGAGGCCAGGGGCGACATGGGCCGCAACGGCGGCCCCGCCGGGGACCTTATCGTAGGCATCAACGTGATGCCCCCACGCCCGGCTGCGCCGGGAGGGCAGCCACATCTACCTGGACCAGGCGGTGTCGGTCTACCAGGCCGCCATGGGTGGAGAGATCGAGATCCCCTCTCCTGGACGGGAAGATCAATGCAAAGTGGAGCCGGGCACCCAGCCGGGCACCACCCTCCGCCTGGGGAAGGGCGTCCCCGTCCTCAACGGCCGCGGCCGGGGGACCAGTACGTCACCATCCGGGTGGAGATCCCCGGAACCTCAACGAGGCCCAGAGGGAGGCCCTGCGGAAGTTTGCCGAGACCATGGGCGAAGTCCCCCCTCCGCCAGTGAGGAAGGGGAGAGCAAGTCCGTGTTCCACCGACGGAAAAGAAGTAACGGCCCGGGCCGGGAAAGGATATCCCCATGTTTCTTGCAGATTGCCACACCCATTCCCGGGTCTCTCCGGACAGCAACGCCCCATGGTGGAGATGGCCAAAGCCGCCTGGGAGTACGGCCTGAACGTGATGTGCCTTACCGACCACTGCGACCTGCTGAGCCTGGAAGGGGAGCGCACCCACCTATGACTGGGGCCCCGTCCTCCGGGAGCGGAAGGGCATGCTGGACGCCTTCGGGGCCCTTTGGGGGTGGATTTGCCCCTGGGCCTGGAGTTCGGCATGGCCCACCTCTTCCCTGAGGCCGCCGAGACCATCCTCCGCCAGCCGGGGCTGGACTTTGTCATCGGTTCCTGCCACAACCAGGACGAGACGGCCGGGGGACGGACTTCCACCTCCTCCCCTACGACACCCTGGACCAGTGCTACGAGGCACTGGACAATTACTTCGCCTCCATGCTGCAGATGGCGGCCTCCCCATACTACGATGTGGTGGGCCACGTCATCTACCCCCCCTGCGGTACATGAACGGCCCCTACGACACCCCGGACCTGGGGCGGTACCGGGACCAGATCCGGGAGATCCTCCGGCTGGCCATCGACTCCGGCCGGGGCATGGAGATCAACACCTGGAAGGGCCAGACCCTGGCCCAGTGGATCCCCCCTCCTCCAGGACTACAAGGAGCTGGGGGCGAGATCCTCACCGTGGGCCTGATGCCCACGCCCCTGGCCCCTGGGCAAGGGGATTCAGGAAGCCTATACCATGATGGCCGACTGCGGCTTCCGCTATGTGGCCGTCTATCACGAGAGAAAACCGGAGATGATCCGGCTGAAATAACGAAGGAGGTACCCTACCATGATCGCACTGGGTTCTGACCACGGCGGCTTTGACCTGAAGCAGCGGGTGAAAGCCTATCTGGACGAGAAGCACATCCCCTACAAGGACTACGGCTGTGACAGCAAGGAAAGCTGCGACTACCCCATCTTCGGCAAGGCCGCTGCCGAGGCGGTGGCCTCTGGGGAATGTGAGAAGGGCATCGTCATCTGCACCACCGGCATCGGCATCTCCATCGCCGCCAATAAGGTGGCTGGCATCCGCTGCGCCCACTGCACCGACCCCCTGTCCGCCGAGATGACCCGCCGCCACAACGATGCCAACGTGCTGGCGCTGGGCGCCGGCATCACCGGCCCCAATCTGGCTAAGCGCATGGTGGAGGTCTTTCTAAACACCGAATTTGAGGGCGGACGCCATGCCCGCCGGGTGGGTGAGATCACCGCCATGGAAGAGGGCCGCTGAGGTCTTTGCCCCCCTGCCGAGATTGGCAGGGGGGCTTTTTGACGTTTGCCGGCAGAGGCCTGCGACGTGTGGTTTCCTGCCGACAACTGCGGGGGAGGGACTGCGTACCCTTGGGGTGGGCGGGGCCCTTCCCGGCCTTGGGGCGCAACGCCCCGTTGCCCCGCCTGCCCGGCGGGGGTCCCCATTTCTCCCGAGAAATGGGGAGAAAGAGGGCCGGGGCTCCGCCCCTGGACCCCGGGTTTTATAACCGCTCGTTCCCACTCGCTAGTTTTTGCGGCAGTTTTTCTCTGATGCGTTCGAAAGGCTATTACTTCCAATATGCTAAAAACCGATTTGGGACGCATTTTCGAGAGAAAATATGCTGAAAAGTATTTTCCCGAAAGAAAGTCCCCAAATCATGGCACGAAAATGGTTGCAGATGAAAACAACTATCGTTCTCTGCGCCCCACCACGCCAAAACGAGCGAGTGGGAACGAGCGGGCCTAAAAAGGGGGGACGGGGGGCATCCCCCCGCGACTCTTGCGTCCGGGCTTTGGCTAGAGAAAGCCTGATCCCGCCCGGGACCGGGCGGAAACCCACGCCGCAGGTTGGAAGATTATTTTTTTGTAAAAAGTTTCGAAATTCATTGCGTTTTCCTTGCAATTTTTGATAAAAAGTGCTATTCTAAGAATGAGGAGAGGGAGACCTCCCCGGAAGGACACCGAAACCATCGCCGCCCCCAGGAAAGGAGGGGAACGGGATGAGGATCACATCCATTCGGGAGAGACCGGAGTATATCCCGGCTCTGCTCACCAGCTTGGAGGAACATTGGCCCGCCTGCATGCCTTGGATCAAGAAGCACATGGAGGAAGTCCTCCGCACCGGCGGCCCTCTGCCCGACGCCTACGTTGCCGTGGAGAAGGGCAAGGTGGTGGGAGGGTACACCCTGGCTTACAAGGAGATCCTGTGGAGCACGGACACGGGCCTGTGGATCGCCACCCTCTATGTGGACCCCGGGTTCCGGGGAAGCACCTGAGCCCCATCCTCATCGACCACGCCCGCCGGCGGGGTTGGGAGCTGGGGGAGGAGAAGATCTACCTGGCCTCCGAACACACCAATTACTACGAGAAGTTTGGCTTCCATACCATCGGCCCAGACGCCTGCGCCTGGGGCGAACCCACCCAGATGTTTGAGGCGGACACCCTGCCCCCCGAGGGCTGGCAGGCCGCCTGACGTTTCCCAGACCCCATACAACCAAACCGCCCCCTGGCCCATTTGGGCCAGGGGGCATTCTGTTTGCCGGGAAGGGGTTCAGGGTTTCAGTTTGTAGACAATGCACGGCCGCCCGCCGGTGTTGTAGTCCATGTCGCTGTCCACCAGGTGCTGCTCGGCCAGGTAGTTCATGTACCGCCGGACAGTGACCACGGACAGGCCCCATGGCTGGCGATGTCGTCACAGGTGTGGCCTTGGGGGTTCTCCTTGAGGTAGTCCTGAGGAGGGTGAGGGTCTGGCTCTGCAGCCCCTTGGGCATGCCGCCGGGAGCCGGTGGGGGAGAGGAGGCGGTGAGGTGGAGCAGGACGTTGTCCAGCTGGTTCTGGGTGAACTTGTGGGTGGTTGGGGTCTTGGTGGATGGTGTCCCAGTGGTCGCAGAAATTTTTCAGGGCCAGTTGGAAGCGCTCATAGCCAAAGGGCTTGATGAGGTAATCGGTGACCCCCAGGCGGATGAAGGATTCGATGGTGGCGGCATCGTCGGCGGAGGTGACCATGATCACATCTGCATTGACGCCCTCTGCCCGGAGAATGCGCAGCAGCTCCAGGCCGCTCATCTGGGGCATGTACATGTCCAGGATGATAAGGTCTACCAAGTTGTTGCGCAGCCAGAACAGGGCCGGGTGGGCGGCAGAGAAGGTCTGCACCACGGTGAAGCGGCTGTCCTTCTCTACATACTGGCGGTTGAGCTGGGTGATGACGGGATCGTCCTCAATGATAACAGTGCGGTACATAGCAGGTTCCTCCTGTGGCTAGGGTTGGTCGTCCAGGGTTATGATGAAGGAGGTGCCTACCCCCGGCTCAGATTCTACCCGGATGGTGCCGCCATAGGCGGCCAAGGTGTCCTGCACCAAGGACAGGCCGGTGCCCCGGCTATCCCCCCTTGGTGGAAAACCCTTTGTCAAAGATGTGGGCCCGGACCTCTTCCGTCATGCCGGGGCCGGTGTCATCCACGCTGATTACCAGGCCGTGCTGGCCCTCCCGGATGCTGACGGTGACCTCGCTGGCTCCCCAGGCGGGCCCAGCAGGGCGTCAAAGGCATTTTCAATCAGGTTGCCCAGCACGGTGATCATGCCCATGGCGGGCAGGTAGGGGTTGTCCCCGTGGAGGGTGCTGGCGGGGGTGAGGGTAAAACGGATGTCCAGCTCCGCAGCCCGGTAGGCCTTGCCCACCAGCAGGGCGGCCACGGTGGGGTCCTGATCCGCTCCCGGATGTAGTCGATGGACTGGGCCCTGGCTGGCGGTGATCCGCAGGATGTACTCCCTCTGCCCGCTGGCTCTCCCCCAGTTGGATGAGGCCCAGGATCACGTGGAGCTTGTTGGTGAACTCGTGGGTGTAGGTCCGCAGGGCCTCCACGATGTGCTGGATCCCGGTGAGGTCCTGGGCCAGCTTGGTGACCTCGGTGCGGTTGCGGAAGATGGCCACGGCTCCTTCGATCTTCCCTCCCGCCACAGGGGGATGCGGTCGGAGAGGACGGAGACGTGGGTGATGGACTCCAGGCTGATGTTGTACTCCGGCTTGCCTGTCTGCATCACCCGGGGGATGGTGGAGTGGGGATAGACGTCTTTTGAGCAGCTGCCCCAGGGCGCCGGACTGGTCGATCTGCAAGATTTCAGAGGCGGCCCGGTTGAGGTAGGTCACCCGCTGGTCCTCGTCGATGGCCAGCAGCCCCCCTTCCAGGGAGTCCAGGATGTCCATCCGCTGGAGGAAGAGGCGGCGGAAGGCGTCAGGCTCGTACCCCAGCAGGTTGTCCTTGATCTTTCGGGACAGGCGGAGGCTGAGAAAGCTCCCCCGCCGCCCAGGCGGCCACCCCGGCCAGCAGGTGGAAGAGGACCATCCGCACCATGGTGGCCCGGGTGGAACGGATGTAGATCCCCGTCATGGCGTAGCCGATGAGGGTGCCGTCGTCGGCGTAAATGGCGGCGTAGGCGCAGCGGTCTGCCCCGGCGGGGCTTCGCCGTTGTAGATCAATGTGGCGTTGCCGGCCAGGAACCAATCCACGATGTCTTGGCTGAGGGAGGCCAGGGCGGTGGCGTCATCTGGCCGGTGGGTCCAGGTCGTAGAAGGCGATGGGGGTTCCCCTCCCGGTCGTAGACGGCGAACACGTCGATGCTGGGGACGTTTTGGACCGTCCGCCGGATGTACTCGGTGGTCTCCGGTGCGTAGAGATCCTCGGTGAGCAGGGGGCATGTTGGCCGCCACCTGGGCGGAACTCTCCAAGGTTTGGTCCCGGGAGCGGTTCTCCGACATGAGGTTGAGCAGAAAGCTGGCCACCAGAGAGAGCAGCAGGGTGATGACGATGCCCAGCAGCAGGACGTTGCGTACCTGGTTGTAGATCGTCGGGCTGGCGTTCGTATGGTTTTGCATGAAGATCCCAACCTTGCCACGTGGATTTTGCCAGTAGTATACCATATTTTTCAGGGCGCTTCAATGAATGATCGAGAGAGTGAGGGGAAAAATAATGGGAAAAACAGGAAAACCTTCAATTCCATGGAAGCGTTTTTTTAGTTTTTTAAGGTTGTCTTTCCCGGCGCGGGGATTAGAATGAAAAAGTGATCGAAACGAGAACGGGATAGAGAGGTGGTATTCTTGGATGAGATCAAAGCGGAGTTGAGCGCGCGGCTGCCCAGTGGCGTGGCCTTTGAGATCCCTCTATTTGGGGGCATTCCGTGCCCCAGTCCACGGTGATGACGTGGATCATCATCGGGGTGATCACCGTGCTGTGCATCTGGCTGACCCACAACCTGAAGGAGCGGCCTGGCCGGCGGCAGATGGTGGCAGAGGTGCTGGTGGGCTTCATCAACAACTTCTGCAAGGAAAACCTGGGAAAGCACTGGCGCACTTTCGCCCCCTATCTGGGCACGGTGGCGGTGTATCTGGTGGTGTCCAACACCTGCGGCCTGTTTGGCTTCACGCCCCCCACCAAGGATCTGAACGTGGCGGCGGCCCTGGCCATCATGAGCGGGGTGCTGATCTATGCGGCCCAGTTTAAGTACCACGGCTTCCGTGGCGGGATGAAAAAGTTCGCCTCCCCCTCGGTGATGATTGCCCCGCTGAACGTCATGGAAATCGGCATCCGGCCGCTGTCCCTGTGCTTCCGGTTGTTCGGCAACATCTTGGGGGCCTACATCATCATGGAGCTGATCAAAATCGTCTGCCCCTTGGTGCTGCCCATCCCCTTTAGTTTGTACTTCGACATCTTCGACGGCATCCTGCAGGCCGTGGTGTTCGTATTTTTGACAACCCTGTTCCTTTCCGAATCCCTGGAGGATTGACGGAACCCAACCCATAACACAGAGAAAATTTAGGAGGAATGTTATCATGGGTATCGTAGCAATTGGTGCTGGCATCGCAGTTCTCACCGGCCTGGGCGCCGGCATCGGCATCGGCATCGCCACCGGCAAGTCTTCAGAAGCCATTGCCCGGCAGCCGGAGCAGTCCGGAAAAATCACCAGAAACCTGATCCTGGGCTGCGCCCTGGCAGAGTCTACCGCCATTTACGGTTTGCTCATCGCCATCCTGCTGATCTTCATGAACTGATGGGAGGCGGTACCGGATGGGTGTCCTGAATCTAAATTCACAGATCATCTGGGTGCTGATCAACCTTCTGATCCTGTTCCTGCTGATGCGGAAGTTCTCTTCGGCCCCATCACCCGCCTGCTGGACGCGCGGGCGAAAAAGGTGTCGGACACCTTGGACCAGGCGGACAGCCCGCCTGGCCGAGGCCGAGGCCCAGAAGACGGAATACACCCAGCAGCTGGCCGCAGCCCGGGGCGAGGCGGCCCGCATCGTGGAAAACGCCCGGAAACAGGCCGACCTGGCCTACAGCCGCCGCCTGGAAGAGGCCGAACAGGCCGTGCAGCGCCTCAACGAGCAGGCCGCCCGCCAACGGGAGGCCGACCGGGCCGCCATGCTGGCCGAGGCCAAGCAGGAGATTGCGGCCCTGGTGATGCTCACCACGGCGAAGGTCTCCCAGCGCACCCTCAATGGGGGAGACCGACCAGGCCCTGCTGAACCAACTGCTGGACGAGGCGGGTGACGGCGTATGAGTACCGCAGCCCTGCAATATGCCGCCGCCCTCCAGGAGACCGGCTGTACCCTGGCCCAGCTGGAAGCTGCAGCGGCGTATCTCACTGGCAGCGCCCCCTTTGGGAGGCGCTGTGTAGTCCTGCGGTGGAGGCCAACGAAAAAGTGGCGGTTCTCCGCCGCCTGCCGGATTTCCCCGGGGGGGAAGCTGCAGGACTTCCTAACCGTGCTGGCCCGTCGGGGGGCGGTTCCCCTGCTGCCCAGCATTGTGGCCCAGTACCGGCAGCTGAAGCGAAGGGAAGCAGGGGAGGGCCTGTGCCTGCTGCGGTGCGCCCGGGACCCGGGGGAGCAGGCCCTGGCCCCGGTGGCGCAGTTTCTGTGCAAGAAGCACGGTTACCAGGCCATCACCTTTGAGATCGTCGTGGACCCGGAGGTCCTAGGCGGCTTTGTGCTGGAGATCGACGGGGTGACCTATGACAAGAGCGTCCGAGGGCAGCTCCAGGCCCTGGCGCAAAGCCTGCAAAAGGGGTGAGTGAACATTGAATCATGCAGATGAGATTCTTTCCATTCTGCGGGAAGAAATTGAACAATACGACAACCGAACCCGCCGGGCCGAGACCGGCTCCGTGCTGGAAATCGGCGACGGCATCGCCACCGTCTACGGCCTGGACCGGGCGGTGTACGGCGAGCTGATCGAGTTTGAAACCGGCGCCCAGGGCATGGTGCTGAACCTGGAACGGGACAGCGTGGGCGTGGTCCTGCTGGGCAGCGAGGCCGGCCTCCACGAGGGGTCCTGGGCCAAGCGCACCGGCCGGGCGGCTGACGTCCCGGTGGGGGATGCCATGCTGGGCCGGACGGTGAACGCCCTGGGCCAGCCCATTGACGGCCTGGGCCCCATCCAGACCACGGAGACCCGGCCCATCGAGCACGAGGCCCCCGGGTGGTCACCCGGGAGCCGGTGAATGTGCCGCTGCAGACGGGCATCCTGGCCATTGACGCTATGGTCCCCATCGGCCGGGGCCAGCGGGGAGCTCATCATCGGTGACCGCCAGACCGGTAAAACTTCCATCGCCGTGGATGCCATCCTCAACCAGAAGGACCAGGATGTGGTGTGCATCTACGTGGCCATCGGGCAAAAGGCCTCCACCGTGGCCAAACTCCGGGAACCTTGGAGAAGTTCGGCGCACTGGAGTACAGCATCATCGTCGCCGCCACGGCGGCGGACTCCGCCCCCAGCAGTACATCGCCCCTACGCCGGCGCGGCCATCGGAGAGTACTTCATGGACCAGGGCAGGATGTGCTCATCATCTACGACGACCTGTCCAAGCATGCCGTGGCTTACCGGGCCCTGTCCCTGCTGCTGCCGGTCCCCCCGGCCGTGAGGCCTACCCCGGCGACGTCTTCTACCTCCACTCCCGCCTGCTGGAGCGGGCCTGCCGCCTGACCCAGGAGTATGGCGGCGGCTCCATGACGGCCATCCCCATCATCGAGACTCAGGCGGGGGACGTGTCTGCCTATATCCCCACCAACGTCATCTCCATCACCGACGGACAGATCTATCTGGAAAAGGACCTCTTCTTCTCCGGCCAGCGGCCCGCCATCAACGTGGGTCTGTCGGTGTCTCGAGTGGGCGGCTCGGCCCAGACCAAGGCGGTGAAAAAAGAGCGCAGGCACCCTGCGCATCGACCTGGCCCGGTTTCGGGAGCTGGAGGTGTTCACCCAGTTCAGTTCTGACCTGGATAAGGAGACCCGCCAGGCCCTGGACCACGGCAAGCGGCTCATGGAGATCCTGAAGCAGCCCCCTGTACAACCCCATGCCTGTGTGGAAGCAGGCGGTGATCCTTTACGTGGCCACCAGCGGCCTGCTGTCCAATGTGGCCCTGGAAAAGGTCAACGAGTTCGTCCAGGGCTTTGTTGACAGCTTGCAGGCCAACCAGCCGGGGCTCATTGAGGAGATTCAGTCCACCGGCACCCTGCCTGGGACGGTGGCAGAGCAAATTCGCACGGCCATGGAGGCCTATCAGAAGCAGGTGAACGGCTGATGGCAGGCATAAAGGAGATTCGCACCCGCATTGACAGTGTGCAGCAAACACTCAAGATCACAAACGCGATGTATCTGATCTCGTCCTCCAAGCTGCGCAAGGCACGGCAGCAGCTGAACAGAGTGGCTCCCTTCTTTGCCAAGATCAATGAGACCATCTCCGACATCCTCCACCACACCACCGAGACCCAGCACCGGTTCTTTGACAAGCGCAAGTATCTGCAGGAGCGCAAGGTGGGCTATGTGGTCATCACCGGGGGACAAAGGGGCTGGCTGGGGCCTACAACCACAACATCCTCCGCCTGACGGAGGAGCGGCTGGCCCAGACCGACCATCCGGTCCTCTTTCTGGTGGGGCAGGTGGGCCGCAGCTACTTTGCCGGCCGGGACGTCTCGGTGGATAAGGAGTTCCTGTACACCGCCCAGGACCCCACCTTGCTCCGGGCGGAAGAGCTCAGCGACTATGTCATAGACCTCTTTATCCGTGGAGAGCTGGACGAGGTCTATGTGATTTACACCGAGATGGTGAGCCCCATGGTGCTGGAGCCCAAGGTGCGCAAGATGCTGCCTCTGGACGCGGACGCCTTCCCCTGGGAACCTCGCCCTGGGGAGGAGGGGCTCAACCAGCAGAAGGTCACCTACGTCCCCAGTGAGGCCCAGGTGCTCAGCTACCTGGCCGAGGGATATGTGAAGGGGGCCATCTTTGGCACCCTGGTGGAGTCCTTCTGCGCCGAGCAGAATGCCCGGATGATGGCCATGGACGCCGCCAGCAGCAATGCCCGGGACATGCTCAAGGCCCTGTCCCTGCACTATAACCGGGCCCGGCAGGCGGCCATCACCCAAGAGATCACCGAGGTGGTGGGCGGCGCCCAGCGGAAGGCGGCAGAGCGCCCCCCGCCGGGAGGAGACGCCGGCCCGCACCGTCCGCTTCCTGGCGGACGGCAGCCGCCCATAGAAAGGGAGGAAATCGCAATGGAACGGAAAGGCGCAGTGGCGCAAGTGCTTGGGCCGGTGGTAGACGTGGTCTTCCCCCGACGGCAAGCTGCCAGAAATCAACGAGGCCATGACCGTCACCCTGGGGGGACACCCAGCAGGTGATGGAAGTGGCCCAGCACATCGGCGGAGACACCGCCCGCTGCTTCATGCTCTCCCCCAGCGAGGGGATCGGCCGGGGGTGGAGGTCACCGCCACCGGCCACACCATCCAAGCCCCGTGGGGGAGGAGACCCTGGGCCGGATGTTTAACGTCCTGGGCCAGCCCATCGATGAGAAGGGGCCCGTGGAGGCCAAGGAGCGGTGGTCCATCCACCGCAAGCCCCCCTCCTTTGCCCAGCAGAGCCCCACCACCGAGATCATGGAGACGGGGATCAAGGTCATTGACCTGCTGACCCCCTATGCCCGAGGGGGCAAGATCGGCCTCTTCGGCGGCGCCGGCGTGGGCAAGACGGTGCTCATCCAGGAGCTCATCCACAACATCGCCACCGAACACGGCGGCTATTCCATCTTCACCGGCGTCGGCGAGCGTACCCGTGAGGGCAACGACCTCTGGCGGGAGATGAGCGACTCCGGGGTCCTGAACAAAACCGCCCTGGTCTTTGGCCAGATGAACGAGCCCCCGGGGCCCGGATGCGGGTGGCCCTCACCGGGCTGACCATGGCGGAGTACTTCCGGGACCGGCAGAACCAGGATGTGCTGCTCTTCATCGACAAGATCTTCCGCTATGTCCAGGCAGGCTCGGAGGTGTCCGCTCTGATGGGGCGGATGCCCTCCGCCGTGGGCTATCAGCCCACCCTGGCCAACGAGATGGGCGCGCTTCAGGGAGCGGATCACCTCCACCCGGAGCGGGGCCATTACCTCTGTGCAGGCGGTATACGTCCCGGCGGACGACCTCACCGACCCCGCCCCGCCACCACCTTCACCCATCTGGACGCCACCACCGTGCTGTCCCGGAAGATCGTGGAGCAGGGCATCTATCCGGCGGTGGATCCGCTGAGTCCACCTCCCGCATTTTGGAGCCCGACGTGGTGGGCCAGCGGCACTACGCCGTGGCCCGGGGCCCAGGCCCCTCCTCCAGCGGTACCGGGAACTCCAGGACATCATCGCCATCCTGGGCATGGAGGAGCTGAGCCCCGAGGACCGCAAGATCGTAGACCGGGCCCGGCTGGATGCAGCAGTACTTCTCCCAGCCCTTCTCCGTGGCCGAGACCTTCACCGGCCTGGAGGGCCGCTACGTTCCCCTGGAGGAGACCATCAAGGGCTTCGAGGCCCTGCTGGGGGCGAGCTGGACCAGTATCCCGAGTCCGCCTTTGCCATGGTGGGCACCGTGGATGAGATCCGGGAGAAGGCCCGGGCCCAGGGAGTGGTGTAATGGAAAAGGGATTCTACCTGGAGATTATGCCCCCCCTCAAGCAGTTCTTCCAAGGCCAGGGGAGGCGGTCATCATGCCCGCCACCGACGGGGACTACAGCGTTCACACCGGCCACGAGCCGGTGGCGGTGGCGGTGGACCCCGGTACCGTCCGTTTCTGCGTGGAGGGCCAGTGGCGGGAGGTCATCGTAGGTCAGGGCTTCGCGGAAGGTGATGCCCGACTATGTAATCCTCATGGCCTCCTCTGCTGAGCGGCCGGAGGAGATTGACAAAGCCCGGGCCGAGCGGTCCCGGCAGCTGGCAGAGGAACGCCTGCGGCAGAAGCAGAGCGTCCAGGAGTACTACTGCTCCAAAGCTGCCTTGGCTCGGGCCATGGCCCTATTGAAGGGCGCGGGAAAAAAAAGAAAAACAGGAGAGACGCATGTGCGTCTCTCCTGTTTTCATGTGGCAGGATAGAAAAGGGGTTAGGCCGGCTGGCCGGCGCCCTGATGCTGGAGGCGGTGCTGCACTCGCCGGCAGGTCCGGGCCACCAGCCCCACCAAAAGGGCGGCGATGAGGGTGCCCTCCCGCACCCCATCCAGGGTGTGGGCCAGGACCAGGGAGAGCCCAGCGGCGGTGAGGCTCATAGACACGTCAAAGACGATTTTGGTCAGGCCGAAGTCCCGGTGCCAGGTGGTGGACACCGCCCGGACGAAGGACTCCCCCGGGAGCATGGCCACGTTGGCCGCCATCTCCAGGTACACCCCCGAAGCCCAGAATCAGGCAGCCCAGGAGGAGGAAGCCCAGCTTCCAGAGGTAGGTCTGGGGGGCGATGGCCGCCAGGGGACCATGGTCAGGTCAATGAACCACCCAAAGAGGAGGGTGACGGGCACCTGGAGCCAGTGCTCCCACTGGAACTGCTTTTTTCAGGATGGGCAGCTGGACCAGAACGATGAGCAGGTTAAAGAGGATGGTGAACTGCCCCAGGGACAGGGGTGCATTCAGACTGAGCACATAGGGGATGGAGGAGATGGGGAGGTCCCCAGGTCTGCCGTGGTGATGAAGCTCACCCCCAGGGAGTTGATGAACAGGCCGATGGCGAAGATGGCGTACCGTTTGGCTTTCTCGCTCATAGGGCAGCGGCCTCCTTTCCCAGGTTGTCATAGACCTTTTGCAGGGTCTGGAGGAAAGCAGCCCCGCTGGGCGGGGGATGCCTTGGAAGGCTTGGTCCTCCAGGACCTGAAAGGCCTGGGTGACCTGCTCCATCCGAAGGGTCCCCTGGGGGTGAGGAAGACGTGCAGGGTGCGCCGGTCCCCTCTGCGGCCTGGCGGCGGAGGAGGCCCTGCCCCTCCATCCGGGTGAGGATGACGCTGAGGGAGCCGGGCTCCATATGGCAGGCCTGGGCGATGGCCTTCTGGCTGGCACCGTTGTGGTCCCGGAGGTAATCCAGCACCTTTGGGCTGGCCCAGGGTGAGGCCGGTGCCCTTCAGCCGGTCCAACAGCTGCTTTTGCAGGCGGAGATGGGAGGCCATCAGGAGATAATGAACGGTTTCGTCCATAGAAACACCTCGAAACATTGGATTCAAACTGTTTTTATTATAACTATTGGGCCGAGGAACGTCAAGGAGAAGAATTCGTCCAGGGAAGGGGGGGATTTTGTGCAGAAAGCTGCCCCTCCCTGGAGGGAAACCGCCTGAAAAAGCCTCTTGCATTTCTCTGCGTAGGTGCTATACTGGGGATGCTGCCGAAATCCGGCGGTATTTTTGTGGAAAGGATGGGATACCATGGTGCTGCAATGGGCCGCCCGGTCCATGGCCTTGGCCAAGCGAGGCAGTGCTGAGCATTGCGCTGCTGCTGGCGGTGGTTTCCGCCTGTTTCGTGCCGCCCAGTGCGGCGTATTTTGGATACATCGATTGGAAACACCCTGGCGCTGCTCTTCTCCCTGATGGTGGTGATGAAGGGTACCAGCGGGCGGGGTGTTTCTCTGCTTCCTGGCCAATGGGCTGCTGCGGCGGGGTGCGCAGCACCCGTGCCCTGCTGGGGGTGCTGGTGTTCCTCCCCTTTGGACTGAGTATGGTGGTGACCAACGACGTGGCCCTCATCACCTTTGTGCCCTTTGGGCTGGTGGTGCTGCGTATGGCAGGGCAGGGGCGGCAAGTGGTGCCCCTGGTGGTGATGCAGACCTTGGCAGCCAACCTGGGCAGCATGCTCACACCCATGGGCAACCCCCAGAACCTCTATCTCTACGGCAAAAAGCGGCATGGGGTTTGGGGGGCTGTGCCTGCTGATGCTCCCCTATGTAGCGGTGGCCGGGGGCTGCCTTGGCGGTAGCCTTGCTGCTGCGCCGGCCCAGTCCCGTGCAGGCCCTGGCGGTGCCGGGGACGTTGGCCGGCCCCCGGCAGCTGACCCTTTGCACCCTGGGGTTTGGCCTGTGCCTGCTGGGGCTGTTCCAGGTGGTGAATGCCTTGGTGGTGTGTGCCATCCTTGCCCTGTTTTTGCTGCTCACCGACCGGGCCTTGCTGGCTTCGGTGGACTACTCCCCTGCTGGGGGTGTTTGCAGCGTTTTTCATTTTCATTGGGAATCTCTCCGGGATGGAGGGGTTCCAGTCCATCCTCTCCGGCGCTTTGACCGGGCATGTGGAGCTGGTGGCGGTTCTGGCCAGCCAGGTGACCAGCAACGTCCCCCGCGGCCCTGCTGCTCTCCGGCTTTACCAACCAGTGGGCCCCGCTGATTGTGGGGTGCAACCTGGGCGGGTTGGGGACGCTGATCGCCTCCATGGCCAGCCTCATCTCCTATAAGGAGATCAGCCGGGCCTATCCCGACCAGCGGGGGGCGGTATTTTATGGTGTTCACCCTCTGCAACGTGGGTATACTGGCGTTGCTGCTGGGGCTCAGCGCCCTGCTGGGTGGGGGCTGAACGCTGGGTGCCATCCGTTGTTTGCGTGGCCGCTGCCTTTGGGCAGCGGCCACCGTTGGTTTCGCACCCTTTCTTCTCCGCCGGCATAGGATGCACCGGAGGGAAGGAGGCAATTCCAATGGACTGGATGGATCGAGAACGGAATTTCTGGATCGTGGGCGGCGATCTGCGCCAGCGGGCGCTGGCAAGGCTGCTCCGGGAGGACGGACACACCGTCCACATTGCCGCGCTGGAAGGCGAGGGCCTGGTGGCGGAGCCCCTGGGCCCTGGGCTGGCGCTGGCCCACTGCGTGATCCTCCCCCTGCCGGTGACCCGGCGCGGGGAGATTCTGCACACCCCTCTGAGCCGGGAGGAGGTGACCCTGCCCCAGCTGCTGGATTGGCTGGAGCCGGCCAGGTCCTCTGCGGCGGCATGGTGGACCCCCAGGCAGCGGCGGCTGCCCAGGCCCGAGGCCTGCGGCTGCTGGACTACTATGCCAGGGAGGAGTGCATGGTGGCCAATGCGGTGCCCACCGCCGAGGGGGCGGTGCAGGTGGCCATGGAGGAGCTCCCCTTTACCTTACACAGCGCCCGGGTGCTCATCCTGGGGTTTGGCCGGGTGGGGAAGCTCACCGCCCACCGGATGGGGGCCCTGGGGGCCAAGGTGACGGTCTGCGCCCAGGGGATACGCCGATCTGGCCTGGGCAGCGGCCTACGGCCACGAGACCATGTGGCTGGAAAAGCTGGGCCGGGGAACTGGGGGCTATGACCTCATCGTCAACACCATCCCCGCCCAGGTGCTGGACCGGCGGCGGTTGGCGTGGGTGCACCCCGGGGCCTTTCTGCTGGACCTGGCCTCTGCCCCCGGCGGGTGGACCAGGCGGCGGCCAAGGAGCTGGGCCTGCGGGTTCTTCAGGCACCGGGGCTGCCGGGCCGCACCGCGCCGGTGACGGCAGCCGCGGCCATCCGGGACGCTGTGTACCACATACTTTGGGAATTGGAGGCATGAGATATGGAGCAACCGCGGGTGGGGTTTGCCCTCACCGGATCCTTCTGCACCTTAGACAAAGCCCTCCTGGCCATGGAGGAGACCGCAGCGGCCTACCCCAACATTGTACCCATCCTCTCGGAGACCACCGGGTCCACCGACACCCGCTTTGGCCGGGGGGCGGACTTCCGCCAGGCGGCGGAGGAGATCTGCGGCCACCGGGCAGTGGAATCCATCCGGGAGGCGGAGCCCATCGGGCCCAAGCATCTGCTGGATGTGCTGGTCATCTGTCCCTGCACGGGCAACACCCTGGCCAAGCTGGCAAACGGCGTCACGGACACCACGGTGACCATGGCGGCCAAGGCCCATCTGCGGAACGGCCGGCCGGTGGTGGTGGCGGTGTCCACCAACGACGGCCTGGGGGCGCGGCCCGGAACATCGGGGAACTGCTGAGCCGGAAGCACTACTACTTCGTCCCCTTCCGCCAGGATGACCCGGTGGGCAAACCTACCTCCCTGGTGGCAGAGATGGGGCTGGTCACCGCCACGGTGGCTGCCGCCCTGCGGGGGGGAGCAGATACAGCCTCTGCTGCTGGGGCCGGCGGGGGAGTGAGCATCCCCCTGCCGGAGTTGGCATGGGGGGGCCTGTCAGGACTGGCGCAGGTCCAGACCTGCCACGTGGGTTCCCGCCCGACTCCCGGGCGGGAGCCCAGGCTTTCTCCGGAGAAAGCCCGGGCGCAAAGAGTCGCGGGGGGGTGCCCCCCCCCCCCTGTTTTAGGGGGCCCGCTCGTTTCCACTCGCTCGTTTTGGCGTGGTGGGGCGCAGCGAGACGGTCGTTGGGCTATTACGGTGCCCCTGTACGTACCCTGATTTGGAGACTTTCTTTCGCAAAAATGCTTTTTCAGCATATTTTTCACTCGAAAATGTGTCCCAAATCGGTCTTAGGATACCGGACGAAATAGCCCCTCGACTGCATCAGAGACAACCACGGCAAAAACTAGCGAGTGGGAACGAGGGGCCATCAAAAACCCGGGGTCCAGGGGCGGAGCCCCGGCCCTTTTCTCCCCATTTCTCTCGGGAGAAATGGGGGACCCCGCCGCCGGCAGGCGGGGCAACGGGGCGCTGCGCCCCGAGGCACCGTAAGAGCCCCCGACCACCTGTAGGGTACGTACTGCCCCCACCCAGCGCAGGGCAAACCATAAAGGACCGCCGGGAACCCGGCGGTCCTTTCCCTTGTCTATGGGGTTGTCGGAGGCAGCCCTTTACCTCCTCCAGGAGGAAGTCCCCTTCGTCGCTGTAGGGAACCTCCTTGGTGCCGAAGAGGCCCAGGATGGCGCCGCAGACCCGGCCCAGAACCAGGCCCACCACCACGGTGGCCACCACAGCGCCCACCTGGACGCCCACGTTGCCGGTGATGGCGATGCCGAACAGGCCGCCCAGCAGGCCGGCATACCGTGGAGGTTGTGCACGCCGCAGGTGTCGGTGCCCCGGATGAGCTTGCACACCTTTGGGAGCGATGATGGCAAAGCCCAGGGTGCTCAGGGTGCCGGCGCAGATGCCGATGACCATGGCAAAGCCAGGGTTGGCGGTGGAGCAGGTGGAACCGATGCACACGCCGCCGGCCAGGGCAGCGTTGGCGATGTCCTCCACCTCAATCTTGCCCCGGATGAGCTTGCTGAACACATAGGTGGCCAGGGTGGAGCCGCACAGGGCCAGCACGGTGTTGAGCACCGTGAGGTAACCCAGTTCCGGGGCCACCACTGCGCTGGTGAAGGAGGGCCAGAAGAGCCACAGGATCATGCTGCCCAGCAGGCAGAACTCGTTGCTGATCTTGTCTGCCTTGGGGCCGGGCTTGTCCTGGAACTTCTTGGCCGTGGTGGCCACAACGCCCAGGCCAAAGTAAGCCCCGAAAGCGTGGATGGCCACGGACCCGCCGGTGTCCAGGAAGCCTTCAAACAGGCCGCTTTCCAGCAGGAGCCATTCGTTGAAGATGTAAGCCAGGGTGAAGAGGATGGCCAGCACAAAGTACTGCTCCATTTTCAGCCGGCCCAGCACAGCGCCCATGCAGATGAGCAGGCTGGCCGCGGCAAACTCGGCAAAGAGGAAGCCGCTGATGTTCATCACCTCGAACTCCCCAGGCAGGAAGCTCTTTACCAGCAGGTACACCGGCACGGCGATGCTCACGGCCAGGAAGGTGGCAGTGAGGGAAGTAAACTCATGGCCCCGGAGGAACACCATGAGGAAGCCGAAGCCCACCAGCAGCATGGCCAGGATGTGGATGGACCGGGCGTAGGAGATGGAGTCAAAAATGGTTTGGGTGGCACCGTCCAGACTGCTGTTGTCAATGGCGGTGATGGAGCTGAGCCCCTCTGCCACGTTGCTGTTGACCGAGGGGAAGAAGGCCACTGCCATGGCCACCGTGATGAGCAAAAACACGATGAGCAGGCCGGCCTTGCGCTTGGTTTGCATGGTCTCTACACTTCTCTCTTGGTAAAATATCACAAGGGACCGGGGCTGATTCCGGTCCCTTGCGTGAAATTTACTGTAGCACCATTTATTTTCTCTGTCAACTGTTTTCCGTCAAAATTTTCGGAAGCAGGCAGGATTCCCGTCATCCGCCCAGAACCTCCTGGGCATAGTGGACAGTGGCCATGGCGTCGGGGGGGCATAGCGGTCGGCCCCGATGCTGGCGGCATAGTCCCCGGTGATGACGGCGCCCCCCCACCACCACCTTGCACGCCAGGCCCGCCGCCCGCAACTGGCGGATGGTCTCCCGCCATGGCGGGGGCGGTGGTGGTCATCAGGGCGGACAGGCCCACCAGAGGGATCTTCCGGGCTTGGGCGGCGGCCACGATGGTCTCCGGGGGCACATCCTTGCCCAGGTCCAGCACCCGGAAAGCGGTAGCTCTCCAGGAGGACCTTCACGATATTTTTTCCCGATGTCGTGGATGTCCCCCTGGACGGTGGCCAGGAGGATCTGAGGTTCTCCTGGCTCTCCCCCGGCGGGGAGGTAGCCCTGGAGCACCTGGAAGGCCCCCTTGGCCGCCTCGGCGCTCATGAGGAGCTGGGGGAGGAAGAGGGTTCCCTTCTCAAACCCCTGGCCCACCTGATCCAGGGCGGGGACCAATTCGCCGTTGATGATGTCCAGAATGTCCCGGCCCTCCTCGGCCAGGGCCTTGGCCTGGGCGGCGGCCGCCTCCTTGAGGCCCTTGCACACGGCGTGGCAGAGGGTGGCCTCCCCAGAGGCAGCGGGGCTGCCGGGGCGGTGGGGGCAGGGGAGGCAGCGGCCGGCGCCGGGGGCCGTGGGGGTGATGTGCTGGATGGCCTCCATGTAGGTCTGGCACTGGCTGTCCAGCCCCTGGAGGGCCCGGTAGGCGTGGTAGGCCCCATCATGGCCCCGCTCTTGGGGTTGATGATGGCCCCGTCCAGCCCCGCCTGGAGGGCCTGGGTGAAGAAGCTCTGGTTGAGCACCTCCCGCTGGGGCAGGCCGAAGGACACGTTGGACACCCCCAGGGCGGTTTTCACCCCCAGCTCCGCCTTGGCCCGGCGGATGGTCTCCAGGGTGACCTTGGCGTTCTCCCCGCCGGCGCTTACAGGCATGGTGAGGCCGTCGATGAGCAGCTCCCGCCGGGGATGCCCATGGCCTCGGCCCGGCGGACGATCTTCTCCGCGATGGCCAGGCGGCCCTCGGCGTCGGCGGGGATGCCGTCGTCATCCAGAGTGAGGCACACCAGGCCGCCGCCATACTTCTTCACCAGGGGGAGGATGGCGGCCAGGCTCTCCTTTGCCGTTCACGGAGTTGATGAGGGGCTTGCCATTGTACCGCCGCAGGGCGGCCTCCATGGCCTCCGGGTTGGAGGTGTCCAGCTGCAGGGGCAGGCCGGTGACGGCCTGGAGGGCCTCCACCGTCTGGGTGAGCACCGCCGGCTCGTCCAGGCCGAAGAGGCCCACGTTCACGTCCAGGATGTGGGCCCCGGCCTCCTCCTGCTGGAAGGCTTCGTTCAGCACATAGTCCATGTCCCCGGCCCGGAGGGCGGCCTGGAGCTTCTTCTTCCCGGTGGGGTTGATGCGCTCACCGATGACCACCGGGTCCCCCGTCCAGGGCCACCAGCCTGGCAGTAGGAGGAGATGAGCAGGGTGTCCTTCCAGGTGATCTCCGGCAGGGGGGAGGTCCTTTGTGGCCTGGATCAGGGCGGCCAGGTGAGCGGGGGTGGTGCCGCAGCACCCCCCTAGGAGGGTGGCCATGGGGGCCAGCTCCGCCATCTGGGCGGCGTAGTCTGCCGGGGTCACGTCGTAGACGGTCTTCCCCCCTCACTCCGGGGCAGGCCCGCGTTGGGCTGGAGGAGGAGGGGGACCGAGGCGGCCTCCCACAGCTGGCGGAATACCGGGGCCATCTCCTGGGGCCCCAGGCCGCAGTTGAGGCCGATGACGTCCACCCCCAGCCCCTCCAGCAGGGCCACTGCGGCCTGGGGGAGCCGCCGGTGAGGAGCTTCCCGCTGCCGTCAAAGATGAGGCTGGCCAGGATGGGCAGGCTGCAGTTCTCCTTGGCGGCCACCACCGCCGCCTTCATCTCGTAGAGGTCGCTCATGGTCTCGATGAGAATACAGTCTGCCCCGGCCTCCTCCGCGGCCCGGATGGGGGCGGCAAAGCGGGCCACGGCCTCCTCAAAGTCCAGGTCCCCGTAGGGGCCGCAGGAGCTTGCCGGTGGGGCCGATGTCGGCGCAGACGTAGGCATCGGTCACCCCTGCCTGGTCCATGGCGGCCCGGACGTTGGCCACGGCGGCGGACATCACCTGGGCCACGGTGTAGCCGTAAGGTTCCACCTTGGGGGCGGTGGTGCCGAAGGTGTTGGTGGTGATGAGGCGGCAGCCCGCCTCCAGATAGGCCCGGTGGATGGCCTGGACGGCCTGGGGTTCTCCACCCCCCCACGTCGTCGGGCAGGCGGCCTCCGGCAGGCCGGCGGCCTGGAGCATGCTGCCCATGCCCCCGTCCAGATACAGGCGGCCTTCTCGGATGGCAGTCAGCAGTGGTTTCATTGGGACAATCTCCCCTTTCTAGTCAAATATAAGCAGCGGGAGCGGGCCCCGCTGAGGGCCCGCTCCCGGGGTTGGAACAGAAACATTAGGGTTCGCGGAGAACCTCCGCTGGCCCTGCCCGGAAGGGGCAGTCGGTTTTGGTGCAGCGCATGCACTTTGCCCGCAGGCCTCCTCTTTCCGGTCGCTGATGCCCACCAGGGCGGTTACCGACTCTCGGGCACCAGCATCCCCCCCGGCGGTGAGGGTGAGCCCCAGACGCTTGGGGGCCTGGAGGAGGTCCAGGACCAACGGCTGGGCCCCCAGGTCCCAGTCCCCGTAGCCAGGGCTGTAGGGGGGCGTGAGGTACTCCCCGGGGCCAGGTCCTGCTCCAGGGTGGCGCAGTAGGCCGCGCACAGGTCATCCAGCCAGGCTGGCGCACACCGCCTTGGCCCACGGCGGCCTTGGCCATGGACTGGGCGCTCCACCGGCGGAGGAGCCGGTCGGCCTCCGGGCCCAGGGTGACGGCGTAGAGGATGCCCTCCCGGCAGTGGCGGAGGTGGTGGTCCAAGTCCCGGCTCTGCCCCTGAAACAGGGTGAGGGGGCAGCCGCCGCCCCAGGTGACGGGGGGTGACCGCCTGGGCCAGTTCCCCTGGCACTGGTCAGCCCAAGCTGTCCCCCTGGGGATCCAGGGCCTTCCCCCCCCGGATGCCTAAGTAACGGGCGATTTTCGCGGATCTAGGTTCATGCCCGGCCCAGCACCTTGGACAGGTTTTCTGCGATGCCGGCGGCCACGTCGGGCTTGTTCATGGTGTACACATGGACCCCACGGACCCCCGTTGGCCACCAGGTCCACCATCTGTTCGGCGGCGTAGACGATGCCCGCCTGCTTCATGGCGTCGGGCCGCTCCCGGAACTTATCCAGGATCATCCGGAACCGGTTGGGCAGGGTGGTGCCCGACAGGGGAGAGGATGCGGGTCATCTGCCCGGCGTTGGTCACTGGCATGATCCCCGCCAGGACGGGGACGGTGATCCCCGCCTCCTGGGCCCGGTAGAGGAAGGAGTAGAGGGCGCTGTTGTCAAAGAACATCTGGGTCACCAAGAAGTCTACCCCCGCAGTCCACCTTTTCCTTCAGGTGGCGCAGGTCCTCGGCCTGGCTGGCACACTCCACGTGGCCCTCGGGATAGCAGGCTCCGCCGATGGCAAAGCCCCCGTAGGCCCGGATGTCCTCCACCAGGTCCCGGGCGTAGCGGTAGTCCCGGGGGGCGGCGGGGTCGTAGCCCTCGGGGTAGTCCCCCCGCAGGGCCAGGATATTCTCGATCCCCGCCTGGCGCAGGGCGTCCAGCTCGTGGTGGATCCGCTGCCGGTCTGAGGACACGCAGGTCAGGTGGGCCAAGGCGGTGACCCCTGGCCCTGGACGATCTGGGCGATCTGGGTGGTGTAGGCGGAGGTGCCCCCGCCGGCGCCGTAGGTGACGCTCATAAAGTCGGGTTTGAGCTGGGCGATCTTCTCCACGGCGATGGCCACGGAGGCGAAGTCGTGTCCTTTTGGGCGGGAAGGCTTCGAACGAGAGGGTGACTTCCTTTTTCCTTCCAGAGGTTGCTGAGTTTCATGGGGTAGGCTCCTTTTCTGCGGGGATAAGATCGGCCTCCTGCTTGGCCAAGGCGGGCGGCGGCTACGAGGATGCCGAACACGAACCAGAATAGCATCATGGCCCGGGGGTAGTACCAAATGTAATCCCCCATGCCGCACACCAGCATGCCCACCAGGCCGGCGATGGCGCCGCACACGGGGTAGCGCAGGTCCTTGCGGCCGAAGGTGCGTTTGAGGCCCTCCTTGGCCCCCCAGATCAGGGTGCCCAGGAAGGTCAGCAGGCCCACCAGGCCCCGCCCACCATGATTTGCAGGAAGGTGTTGTGGTAATGGACGAACCGGAACCCGGAGGAGAAGTTGTAGTAATTGGTCCCATCCAGGGCGGCGGTGGTGATCTCATCCCCCCAGGCCCACGCCCATGAGCCAGTGGTCCTGGAAGAGCTGCAGCCCCGCCCGGTAGATGGGGAAGCGGCTGCCGATGGACTCGTCCGACCCGCTGAAGATGCTCAAGATCCGGTTGAGGACGCTCTCCGGCAGGAAGGGGACCGCCGCCAGGGCCAGCAGGATCAGGAAGAAGATGGACTTCCGGTTCACCAGGAAGCAGAAGAGCAGGATGGCGGCCGCCATCCCCACCCAGCTAGCCCGGGAATAGGTGGTCAGCAGGGCCCCCACCCCCACCAGCACGGTGAGGCCGGCCAGGGCCTTGGTCCACCACCGGCGGCTGCACAGGAAGAGGGCGCAGCACAGGGGGGAAGCAGCAGCACCAGGATCTGGGCAAAGGTGTTGGGGTTGTTGAAGAAGGAATCCACCCGGCCCGGGGTGTCTGGGCTGGCGCTCAGGTCCACGGTGGACAGGTTCACGTCAATGCCCTGAATTTTCTGCCAGAAGCCGTACAGGGAGGAGACGACCACCCCCACGGCGGCAAAGGCCATCAGGCGGAGGAGCTCGGCCTTTTTGGTCACCGAGGAGACGATGACCACTGCCAGCAGCAGGGCCATCACATGGAAGAGGAAGTACCGCAGGGACTCCATCTTGCTGTTGGAGAGGACCACCGCCAGGGCCACCGTCAGGGCATAGAGCCAGAAGGTGCCGCCCATGGCGCCGGTGCGCACCCGCCAATCCGCCCGGTGCATGCCGGCCCAGTAGAACACCGCCAGCAGCAGGAAGGCCAGGATCACCCCGTAGAGGTTGTTCCACAGGTCGTGGGGACCACCAGGATGGCCAGCACCACCCAGGAGGTGAGCACCGCCGTCTGGTCCCCAATGGCGTAGGTCAGGCGGCAGAAGAGACTCCCGTCAAAGAGCCCCTTGGCCCGCCGGTAAATCCAATGGAGGATGCTGGGGATGAGGTTGGCCACCCAGGTGACCAACCGGCCAAACAGGCTGGTGCGCCAGGCCGGGCCCATCCACCCGTCCTTGGAGAACCAGCGGCAGATCACACTGCCGCTGGCCCAGCGGAGCAGAATGTCATCGAAAAACGCCGTGAGGCCCCGGCAGAGCGCGCTAGACCGCCAGGCGGCGGCCAGCGCACCCCAGGCCCGGGCCAGGGCGCAGCAGATGACACTGGTTCGAATCAATTCCATCGTGGGTCATTCCTCCCCTCGTACAGGGCCAGCATCCGGGCACTCTGGGTGGCCACGGAAAAGGTCTCCGCCACCACCCGGGGCCCGTTGGCCCCCCAGCGGGCCAGCTGGGCGGGGTCTGCCATGACGGCTTCCAGGGCGGCGGCCAGGCCGGCCCGGTCCCCGTAGTCCACCAGGCAGCCCACGTCGTGGGCGGGGGTCACAATGTCGGGGGATGCCCCCCACCCGGGTGGCCAGCACCGGGGTGCCGCAGGCCAGGGACTCCAGCAGCAGCAGGCTCAAGGTCTCGCTCTCAGAGGGGCAGAGGGGTAAGGTCCGCCCCGTGGTAGAGGTTGGACATGTCCGACCGGAACCCCAGGAAGGTCACCCGGTCGGGCTGGCCCAGGGCCTGGGTCGGGGCTTCCAGATCCTGGCGCAGGGGCCCCTCCCCCCGCCAGCACCAGGCGGAAGGGATGGGCCGTGTTCTCCCGCAGCTGGGCCAAACTCTCCAGGAGGAAGGCGTGGCCCTTTCCCTCCACCAGCCGGGCGGCGAAGAGGAGGACGAAGTCCCCCGCCTCCGCCCCGATCTCCTGGCGGAGGGTGGTGGCAGGGTCCTGCCACTGGGTGGGGTCCACGGCGTTGTAGATTAGGTGGATCTGATCCTGGGGGATGCCGTTGGCCACCAGCTGCCGGGCCCCGGCGGTGCAGTTGGCCACCACGGCGTCCTGCCGGCGGGAGAGCAGGCGGTTGCACACCCGCTGGGCCAGGGAATTCTGGGTTAAGATATGATAGGTATAGACCACCCGCAGACCGGGCACCTTGCCCTTGGCCTGGAGGGCGATGTAGTTCTCCCGCAGGTAGTGGGTGTGGATGACGTCGATCTTCCGGTTCCGGCATAGGGCGGCCAGGGCCTTTACCGCTCCCCGGTCAAAGGGGCTGGCCATGGCCAGAGAATGGACCGGCAGGCCGCGGGCCTCGGCCCACTGGGCCAGGGGGCCGGCTTCGTTGCAGGCCAGTTCTGCCTGGACCCCCTGCCCCTCCATGGCCTGAAGGAGGGTGCGGATGTACTGTTCCGTCCCCCCCCCTGCCCGCGTAGTTGAGCAGGTGCAGCACCCGTGTCATAGGCATTCTCCTCTCTGCCGGCGGGCTTGCCGAGCGGGGCTCACTGGCAGGCGGCCTTCAGCTGGTCGGCCCGGTCGGTGATCTCCCAGCGCACGCCCAGGTCCTTCGGCCCATGTGGCCGTAGGCGGCCAGCTTCTGGTAGATGGGCTTCGCAGGTCCAGGTCCCGGATGATGGCGGTGGGGCGGAGGTCAAAGGTCTTGCGCACGGCCTGCTCCAGCACCTCGTCAGCCACGGTGCCGGTGCCGAAGGTCTCCACCAGGATGGAGACGGCTGGGCCACGCCGATGGCGTAGGCCAGCTGGATCTGGCACCGCTTTGGCCAGGCCGGCGGCCACCACGGTCTTGGCTACCCAGCGGGCAGCGTAGGCGGCGGAGCGGTCCACCTTGGTGGGGTCCTTGCCGGAGAAGGCGCCGCCGCCGTGGGGGGCCGCCCCGCCGTAGGTGTCCACAATAATTTTCCGGCCGGTCAGGCCGCTGTCCCCCTGGGGCCGCCGATGACGAACCGGCCGGTGGGGTTCACATAGATCTTGGTGTTCTCGTCCAGAAGCTCCGCGGGAATGGTGGGCTTGATGACCATGTCGATCATATCCTTGCGGATCTGCTCCAGCGTCACCTCGGGGCTGTGCTGGGTGGAGAGCACCACGGTATCCACACGGATGGGCTGGTGGTTCTCGCCGTTATACTCCACAGTGACCTGAGTCTTGCCGTCGGGCCGGAGATAGTTCACCTTGCCCTCCTTGCGCACCTGGGTCAGGCGGCGGGCCATTTTGTGGGCCAGAGAGATGGCCAGGGGCATCAGCTCCGGGGTCTCGTCGCAGGCGTAGCCGAACATCATGCCCTGGTCGCCGGCGCCGTTATCCAGCTCGGCCTCGCCCTTCCTTGGCCTCCAGAGACTTGTCCACGCCCAGAGCGATGTCGCGCGCTCTGCTCGTCGATGTTGGAAATAATACCGCAGGTATCGCAGTCAAAGCCGTACTTGGCCCGGTCATAGCCGATTCCGCGGATAACTTCCCGGGCGATCTTGGGGATGTCCACGTAGCAGCTGGTGCTGATCTCGCCCATGATGTGGATGAGGCCAGTGGAAGCGGTGGTCTCACAGGCCACACGGCCCAGGGGATCCTGGGCCAGGATGGCGTCCAGGACAGCATCGGAGATCTGGTCGCAGATCTTATCGGGATGCCCTTCGGTGACGGACTCAGAAGTAAAGAAACGATGGCTCATTGGTGTGTTCCTCCTAATCAAATAAGATATGTATGGATGCGAAACCGCATGGGTGGTGTTGGTGATCTTAGTGTAGTTCTGGGTCGGAAGGTGGTCCGGACTTGACCGCCGCAGGTTAGCACCTGCGGGGTGGGTTCCCGCCCAGGTCCCGGGGGGGGATCCAGGCGTTCTCTAGAGAAAGCCCGGACGATAAGGTCAGGGGATGCCCCCAGCCCTATATTATATCTTTTTCCGGCCCGCTCGTTGGCACTCGCTCGTTTTGGCGTGGTGGGGCGCAGCGAAACGGTCGTGGGGCTAGTTCGACGCCCATGTACGTGCCCTGATTTGGGACTTTCTTTCGGGAAAATGCTTTTCCGCATATTTTTTTCGAAAAATGCGTTCCAAATCGGTTTTAGTATACCAGAGGAAATAGCCCCTCGAACGGGTCAGAGGCAACCAACCCAGAAACCAGCGAGTGGGAACGAGCGGCTATGAAAAACCGGGGTCCAGGGGCTTCCTGGTGTTCTGTTCCTCCGGCTTTCTTCCAAAGCTGAACCCCGCCGGAGTCGGCGGGGGAAACGTTGCAGGGGCCAACCTGCGATGGCCCAGAAAGAACCACCCGCCGACGGCAGGACCCTCCCGGCCCTCACACACTCCAGCTGTTGAGGTAGGCCTCCTGCTCCGGGGTCAGGGCGTCAATCTCCAGCCCCAGGGCTGCCAGCTTGGCCCGGCCGATCTGGTCGTCAATCTCCTCCGGGACGGGGTAGACCTTCTTCTCCAGCCCTGTCTGCTTGGTCAGCCACTCGGCGGCCAGGGCCTGGACGGCGAAGGACATATCCATGATCTCCGCCGGGTGGCCGTTGCCCGCGGCCAGGTTCACCAGCCGGCCCTCGGCCAGCACGTTGAGGGTCCGGCCGTTGGGGGAGGGTGTAACCTACGATGTTCTCCCCTGCCGGGTCTCGGCCTTCACGGCCATCTCCCGGAGGGCAGCCACGGCCACCTCGCAGTCAAAGTGGCCGGCATTGGCCAGCAGGACGTTGTCCTTCATCGATTCAAAGTGCCGGGGGACGATGACGTCCTTGCACCCGGTGACGGTGACGAAGATGTCCCCAGGGGGCGGCCTGGTCCATGGGCATCACCCGGAAGCCGTTCATGGTGGCGTCCAGGGCCTTGAAGGGTCGATCTCCGTGACGATCACGTTGGCCCCCATGCCGGCGGCCCGCATGGCCACCCCTTTGCCGCACCAGCCGTACCCGGCCACCACCACGGTTTTGCCTGCCACCACCAGGTTGGTGGTGTGCATGATGCCGTCCCAGGCGGACTGTCCGGTGCCGTACTTGTTGTCATAGTAGTGTTTGGCCTTGGCGTCGTTTACCGCTACCATGGGGCAGGGGAGCAGGCCGGCCTTCTCCCGGGCTTTCAGGCGGAGGATGCCGGTGGTGGTCTCCTCGCACCCCCCAGCAGGCAGTCGGCGTATTCCTTGCACTTGCCCCCAGCAGGTCGATGAGGTCCCCTCCGTCGTCGATGACGATGTGGGGTGGCACTTGAGGGCCTCGGTCAGCAGGTTCTCGTACCCCTGGGCGTCCACGCCGTGGATGCCGAAAGTCTCCACCCCCAGGCTGGCAGGCCGGCGGCCACGTCGTCCTGGGTGGACAGGGGGTTGGACCCGGTGAGGTACACCTCCGCCCCGCCCTGCTTCAGGACGTAGCCCAGGTTGGCCGTTTTGGCTTCCAAATGGACGGACACCGCCACCCGCAGGCCCTGGAAGGGCTTTTTCCCGCAGGAAGCGTGCCTCAATCTGGGACAGGGCGGGCATAAAGTCCCGCACCCATTGAATCTTCCGCCGGCCGGACTCGGCCAGGGACATGTCTTTGACGATACTCATGGTCCTCTCCTTTCGGGGCGGGGGAAGGCCGCGCCACCAAAAAGGCTTCCCGAAGGAAGCCTCACTCGCAGGACGCGGCGCCTTCCTTATCGCTGTTAGCAGAACCACCTTGCCTTGCGCAGGCAGGTTGGTGTGAGGTCATCAAGCTAACTCTCTCGCCCACTCTCGATAATGCGCTCCTATTCAGTCACGCGAAAAAAACAGTACAACGTATTATACACCATTCCCCGGAAAAGGCAAGGCATTTTTCTTAATTTTTAAACTTTTTCAAAAGAATGGGAATTGTTCACAGTTTAGGCTAGACTTCCCCGGGGAAAGCGGGTAAAAATAGGTACGCTGCGTGATGGCATTCTATGCCCGCGCCCGCTGTTTTGTGCATCCATCTTATCAAATCCATGAAGGAGGTCGTTTCCTTTGCGCGCCCTGCAACAGTGGCTGGACCGTTTCTGTTACAAACACCCCCCGCCTGGGCATCCCCGGGCTCATGCGGTACATTGTCATCGGCAATGTGCTGGTGTACCTGCTCAATCTCTTCAGCACCAATGGGTATCCCGTTGCCTCTGCTCTGCTGAGTTTTGATACCAGCGCCATCCTCCAGGGGCAGGTCTGGCGGATCATCACCTTTATCTTTGTACCCACCGGCAGCAGCAACATTTTCTTTTTCTTTGTCCTCACCCTGTACTTCTACTACCATCGGCTCTGCTTTGGAGCGGGAGTGGGGGAGCAATAAATTCACCTCTTTTACTTCTTCGGGGTGATTTTGAACATCATCCTGGGCTTCTTCGTGGGCACGGCGTCCATGTACTATGTGAACATGTCCATGTTCTTCGCCTTTGCCACCTTGTATCCCAACCTGCAGTTCCTGCTGTTCTTCATCATCCCCGTAAAGGCCAAGTGGCTGGCGTGGATTGACGCGGCCTACTTCCTCATCGCCGTGTTCCAGTACCTGTTCACCGGCCACCCTCTCCTGGCACTGATCCCCATTGTGGCAGTGCTCAACTACCTGCTCTTCTTCGCGGCGGACATTGGCAGCCAGTTCGCCTACTGGCGGGGGGGCCAAGAGCAAGGTGCGCCAGCAGCAGTACAAGAACGCCTACCAGCGCCCCAGTTCCGGGCCCAAGGTGGTCAACTTCCACGACGCCAAGCCCCAGACCAAGGCCCAGTACCTCCACAAGTGTGCCGTGTGCGGCAAGACCGACCTCAGCGACCCCCAGATGGAGTTCCGCTACTGCTCCAAGTGTAACGGCTACTACTGCTACTGCGCCGACCATATTAACAACCACATCCATATTCAATAATCAGACGGGACATCCCCTGGGCATCCCGTCTGGGGGGCCTGGTTTCCAAAGGAGGCAACCCCTATGACCGATCAAGCGCTGGTGGAGAAGGCCTTCACCATGCTGGATAAATCCTACGTCCCCTACTCCCAGTCTTTCCCGTGGGGGCCGCCCTGGAAGGGGCGGACGGGGTGATCTACACCGGCTGCAACGTGGAGAACGCTGCCTATGGCTCCACCCTGTGCGCTGAGCGCACCGCCCTGGTGAAGGCCATCAGCGAGGGGGCTGCCGCAGCTTCACCCGCCTGGCGGTGGTGGGCAACAGCGCCGACTACTGCTGGCCCTGCGGCGCCTGCCGGCAGATGCTCTACGAGTTTTCCCCGGACCTGGAGATTCTGGTGGCCCGGGGCGACCATCAGTTTGTCAAGTACACCCTCCGGCAGCTGCTGCCCGGAGGGTTCGGGCCAGACTCGCTAGCCTGACCATAACACCACCTGGCACAGGGACGCGGAAGGCGTCCCTGTTATCCTATGAACCATTTGACGAAGGAGGCTTTTCCATGGATCTGCAAACCTACTTAGCCCGGATGAACGCCGGCCAGCCCATTGAGGGAGGTGGGGAACTCCACCAGTTTATGCGGGCCCTCAACGAGGAGGCCATGCGCCTGACCTGTGATCTCAACGGCACCTTCCACACCCAGGAGGAGATCCGGGCCATTTTCTCCCGGCTCATCGGCAAGCCGGTGGACAAGTCCTTCCGCCTCTTCCCTCCCTTCTCTACACCAACTGACGGGAAGAACACCACCGTAGGCAAGCGGGTGTTCATCAACACCGGCTGCCACTTCCAGGACCAGGGTGGCATCACCCTGGGGGACGGGACCTTTTTGGGGAACAATGTGGTGCTCACCACCATGAACCACGACTTTGACCCCCAGCAGCGCTCCACCACCTACCCCGCCCCCATTGTCATCGGGAAGAATGTGTGGATTGCCTCTAGCGTGACGGTGGTGCCCGGGGTCACCATTGGGGATGGGGCCATCGTGGCCGCCGGGGCGGTGGTTACCCGGGACGTGCCCCCCAACACCATTGTGGCCGGGGTGCCCGCCCGGGTGGTGGGGAGATCCGACCGGGGGGCATGCCCCGGCCTCCTTCCGGCGGCGGGAGGAGTGAGGGGGCCGCCGGTGAGGGTGTCCTGAACCGTTGCAGGTCCAAACCTGCGACGTGGGTGTCCCCCGCCGACTCCGGCGGGAGCCCGGCTTTCTTTGGAAGACAGCCGGAGGAAAGAACACCAGGGCGGAGAGGTTCTCTCCGCCCTGGACCCACCTCTCTCTGGTTGGTGGCCAGAGGGGTTTTCTTTTTTTTGAAAAACTGGCCTGCGGCCCATTCTTCCCTACGCCCGTAACGGCCCGCCCACCAGCTGGGCGGGCTGGGAAAGGCAGGAATTTTTTGGGACCCGCTGCGCTGGGCTCCCAAAATTGGGGGATGCACCCCGAACCGCGCCAGCGAAGCTGGCACTCGGGGTGAGCAGAGTTTTTTGCCCGGCGCATGGCCCAGGCCACCCTCTCTTGGCCTTCGGCCAATTCACCTTGTGTCCGTGCAAAAACAGATTGGATTTTGTTCCGGCCCTTGCGAGGGCCGGAAGTCTGCGACGCTGCTTTCTCACCCAAACCTGCTCCCGCAAAATGCGAACCCAAATCAGGGCACGCAGATGGGCACCGTAATAGCCCCGCCACCGAAACAATGCGGCACAACCGCCAAAACCAGCGAGTGGGAACGAGCGGGCCATAAAAAAGGGGGACGGGGCCCGCCCCCGCGACTTTGCGTCCGGGCTTTCTAGAGAAAGCCTGATCCCCGCCCGGGACCGGGGGAAACCACGTTGCAGGGTCTACCCTGCGACGGTCCCGGCGTGACTCCCTACCAATGACGGAGGGCACCCACCTGGCAGGTGCCAACCTGCGCCGGTCCAAAACCGGACCCCCCTGCCGTTGCAGGGAACATTCCCCCACCCTCAAATGGGACCAGGTTACAGTTCTCCCTCTGCCAGGGTGGTATACTAGCCCCATCAAGAACACCAACCCACCCCACGAAAGGAGACAAGCCATGGGATTTCTGGACCTTTTCGCCCGCCGGGACATCAACGCCGGCGTGACCCAATACCAAGCTGACCCCAAAGGGGTGCTGCTGGACGTCCGCACCCGGGAGGAGTATGCCCAGGGGCACACCCCCGGCAGCCGGAACCTCCCCTTAGACCAGGTGGCCGGGCCCGGGAGACCCTGCCCGACCGGAGCACCCCCTGTACGTCTACTGCTACAGCGGCGCCCGCAGCGGGCAGGCCGTGGCCGCCCTGAAACGGATGGGCTATGACCATGTGACCAACATCGGGGGCATTCAAACCTATCGGGGAAAGACCAAAGGAGGAACCACAGCATGAAAGTTGTCATCATTGGCGGTGTGGCCGGCGGGGCCACTGCGGCGGCGCTCGCATCCGCCGGCTGGACGAGCAGGCGGAGATCGTGGTGCTGGAGCGCTCTGGCTTCATCTCCTACGCCAACTGCGGCTTGCCTTACTACATCGGTGGGGTGATCCAGGACCAGGAGG
>VOFI01004264.1_pt1 | contig 31628 bp, 38 predicted proteins | sample 5384131 | NCBI WGS metagenome assembly VOFI01 (sample SAMN12384728, study PRJNA508395) | human gut metagenome | isolation source: healthy gut H | host: Homo sapiens
TTTTGTTGTAATGGGTTGGTAAATGCTGTCCGGGAACCACATCCTCATTTGTTTGCTGTGAAAAAAGTATATCAATATATCAAATCTCGTTTGATAGATAATGAGAATTTGACGGTTACGGTCAAGAACTGGTATGACTTTACCGATTTGAAAAAATTATACTTTGCATTGGAATGTGACCGCCGATAACGGGAACATATTGGCGCAGGGAGAGGTGATAACGGCTTGTGCCCCGCACGAGACGGTAGAGATTGTTCTTGGGAAAGTGAAACTGCCTCGTGATGTGAAGGAGGCCTATCTGAATCTTAGTTGGACTCCCAATCAAGCCTCGGCTTTTGTGGACACGAATTGTGAAGTGGCATATGACCAGTTTGTCCTTCTTGCCAATTCCAAATATGAAGCAAAAAATAGATTTACCGTCAGGTACAAAATTAGAAAGAGACGGATATACGTGGTTTAACGATAAAGTATCAGCTACGGTTTCTCCTGAGACAGGTGCATTGATTTCATATAAATATCGAGGTGAAAATGGCTTTCACAACCGGTGGAACTGTCGCTATATCGACCCTTGACCGAGAATGAAAAAAAGACAAACATGGAGGCATGCTTTGGAAGAAAGCGGGGGTTGGATAAAATTTCCCAGAAAGTGACATCGATAAAGCCCCCTCTAAGAATGGTTTTACGGTCGATGTTTCTGTTCTCAACGCAAAAAGACAATGAGATAGGAACCGGGAGCTTTGTCTATACATTGGATCGGAAGGGTATGTTAAAGATAAATACTGTCTTTACTCCCGATACAGCTATCGTGAAGTCATTGCCTCGGGTGGGATTGACATTCCGTATGCCTGTGGCGAATTGTTGCGATGTGACTTATTTGGGTCGGGGTGATTTTGAGAACTATGTAGATAGGGCTGCCGGGAAGATAGGAATTTATGAGACTTCGCCTTTCGCTATGTTTCATTATTATGTGATGCCCCAGTCTACCGGTAATCGCATAGATACCCGTTGGCTGGCGTTAACCGGAGAAAAGGGTAGTGGCTGGAAAATAATTTCCGACAAACCGTTCCAGTTCAGTGTATTACCTTACTCGGATATAAACATCGAAGCTGCTACACATATCAATGACCTGAATTTTGACGGTGAAGTGACAGTCCATGTGGATGCTGCACAAACTGGGGTAGGAACTGCGACTTGCGGACCGGGTGTGCTGCCTGTCTATTGGCTGCCGTTAGAATCCTATGAGTTTGATTTTACTTTTTATCCCGGTAAAGGAATAAATTCGGATAGGTTTTGAGCGGGACGAAATCGGGAGCTGTGTGATTATGGCGCCTTTTTATAGGTAGAGATTTTGCCACGACAGAAGAAAAGGAATCCGTTTTAGTGATTGTTACACTAAAACGGATTCCTTTGTAAATTTATAGTTATTATCGTTTTTCAATTTATAGGTTTCTTGCTTTAAGAATTTCTCCAATTCTTTAATGGTGGGATATTGAGCCAACGTTTCGGGGGAAATGGCGTCTCCCACAGAGATGCGTATAGTTTTGTGTTCTTTTTTGAATACTTCGGCAGGTAATCGCATGGCGCACATTTTCCAACTGAATATCCTTAATATCGTATAAAATAGCGAGTTATGTCCATGAAAGAAAATGGGGACGACGGGTTTCTTTAATTGCTGAATCAATCTGATTATACTGGATTGCCATTCTCTATCTTCAATGCGAAGGTCCCATCTTAGTTTGGAGACAGCCCCGGCGGGGAAAAAGCCGAGAGGATGTCCGTTTTTAGCTTGAAGTAGAGCCTCTTTTATTCCATTGAGGGAGACTTTTCGTCTGTCTGGATTGGAGTAAGGGTCTACGGCAATGAAATTGTCGGACATGGCTTCGACATGATTCAATATCCAATTGACCATGACTTTGTAATCGGGGCGGCGATTGGCAAGTAGTTTAATGAGAATAACGCCATCGAGCGCTCCGAACGGGTGATTCGAGACTGTGATGAAAGCACCTTCGGGTAAGTTATCGAGTTTCTCTTCGTGGTCGATTTGGCAAGTGATGTCCAAATCGTCTATAATAGAATTGCAAAATGCTGCTCCCCGATAATCGCAGGAGCGATCGTACAAAAGCATTGATCTCGTTGATTTTGCAAAGGTTGAAAAGGTATTTGAGAATCTTGGTTCCTCTTTCGCTTTTGAGCTGGGGCGCAATGTCTTGTAAATCGGATATATTTAATACGTATCTTTTCATTTTTGAGCTTGTGTCGGTTAAATCGAAAAGTGCAAAAAATACAAATAACTGGCAGAATTTTACGGTTGATAGCGATATTTTATTCAAATAAGGGTTTAGTTTATATAGAGAGCGCATAGCTAATACTCATGTAAATGAGCATACCTATAATGTCATTGGTGATGGTGATAAAAGGCCCTGTGGCTATGGCTGGGTCTATTTTGAATCGTTCGAGGGTTAAAGGGACGAGAGTCCCGAAAATGGAGGCAAAAATCACTACGGCAAACAAGGAAAGCGATACGGATACCGTAGTCGCTATATTGTCGAGGAAAAACCAGTTGTAAACGAATACGAGTAGGGATATCATGCAGGCGTTGATCAGGGGCTACGCCTAATTCTTTTGAATAATTGTTTTCCCGCCGTTTTTAAATCTAATTTACCGTTCGCTAAACCTTTGTACTACGATGGCCGATGATTGTATTCCCACATTTCCTCCCGTACCGCCGATTAGTGGTATGAAGAGTGCTGTGGCCGGATTTTTTAGCGATGTTCGATTCAAAATTTCCTAAGATTACCGAGTTTGCCAACCCTCCGACCATACCGATGAGCAGCCACGGTAGCCGGGCTGCCGTTTGAGTGAAAACAGTGTCGTTCGATTCCACGTCTTGGGACAAACCCGATGCCAATTGATATTCTCGTTCCGATTGTCACGAACTTCGTCCATGATGTCGTCGACCGTAATCTGCCCTACCAAACGTCCGATACTGTCTATCACCGGTACGGCTACCAAGTCGTATTTTTTCGAAAGTCATAGCTACGTCATTGATAGGAGTATCGGTCTTTACCGATACAGGGTCTTTACGCATGACGTGCTTTATCTTTGAGGCAGAGGGATTGGTAATCATTTTTTTTAGGGGGAAAACTCCTTTCAATCTGTCGTCATCGTCCACTACATAGACATAATAAAGCTGCCCTAGCTCTTCTGCTTGTATCCGCATTTGTTTGACGCATTCGGGCATACTCCAATTTTCGTTTACGACAACCATTTCTGTTCCCATGAGACCACCGGCGGTGTCTTCATCGTATTTCAACAAGTCAACGATGTCTCCGGCTTGTTCTACGTCGTCGATGTGGGGAGGATCTCTTCCTGAGCGTCTTCGTCCATTTCCCGAATGAGGTCCACGGCATCGTCGGAATCCATGTAGTCGATAAACTGTTTGGCGATGACTTCGCTTGGCAGTTGTTTCAACATTTTTTCCCGATCATCTTCATCTAGTTCGAGCAGTACATCTGCCGCTTTTTCCCCGTCCAAAAGCATGTAGATATACTCTGCTTCGTCGAGGTTCAACTGTTGATATAGTTCCGCTATATCGGCCGGGTGCAAATCTTTCAGTAATTCACGGGCTTTGTCTTTTTTTCGTCGTTTTTAATGATTTGCTGAACATTTTGGATATATTCGGGTGTAAATTTATCCATGTTTTTCCCTCCTTATACTTTGAGACCGGAATGTCGTTTTCGTAAATATTCCGGTAGATTATTCATTTTATAATGTAACTTTCCAATAGATTTGTCAAATCTATGAATTGTTTGACCGATAGCCGTTCGGGGCGTTCGTTGAAAATCGGTTCTGCCAATATTTTACAATCTTGTCCGACCATACTTTTTAATGAGTTCCGCATGGTTTTCGCCTTTGATTGAATGCGGTTTTTACGATTCGTTTGAATAGAGGTTCATTACAACCTAATTGCCGGACTTGGTTTCGTGTCATTTTGATGACTGCCGATTTGACTTTCGGCGGAGGATTGAATACGTGTTCGGGGACTGTGAATAAATATTCTATTTCATACCAAGCTTGCAGCAATACACTCAAAATACCGTAAGTTTTACTGCCCGGAGGGGCAGCCATTCGTTCGGCGACTTCTTTTTGGATCATGCCGCTGCAACAAGGTATATGATCTTTGTATTCGAGTACTTTGAAAAATATTTGACTGGATATATTGTAGGGATAGTTTCCTATAACGCAGAAATTTCCAGAGAACAACTTCGATAAATCGAGTTTTAGAAAATCTTCTTCTAAAATGTGTCCTTTCAATTCGGGAAAATTTTCTTGTAAATATTCGATCGATTCATGGTCGAGTTCGACGACTGTCAAATCGTGTCCTTTGGATAGGAGATACTGAGTTAAGACTCCCATGCCGGGACCTACTTCAAGTATGGGGGTATTTTTGTAATTGTCGAGCGTATCGGCAATGGCTTGTGCGATATTCAAATCGATGAGAAAGTGTTGCCCTAACGATTTTTTAGGTCTAACTATGTAGCTCATGAAGGGTTCGTTTCAGTTGTCAGTCAATAAATTTTTTCTCACAGAGATTTTTCATACCTCTGCCAGCTACAAAGTTGAAGATAAACCTTTATCTTTGCAACCTACAAAAGTATAACAAATTTTTAAAACGGGAAAATTGAAAAGGATAATACGGGATATTGTAAAATATCTGCTTCCTCTGCTTTGTGGTGTGTGGTTGTTTTGGTATGTCTACCAGAAATTGGATATGAATACCATTTTCAAATCCTCAAATCAGATGTGAATTATTTTTTGGATTATCCTATCTATGGTTATTGCAGCATTCAGCCATATTGCCCGTGCGTTCCGCTGGCGTTTGCAGTTGCGGGCGTTGAATATAACCCCGTCAATGCGGGTTTTGATAAACGCTATTTTCGGCACGTATGCCATGAATCTGTTGTTTCCCCGGTTAGGAGAGGTTTGGCGTTGCGGTTATGTGGCTCAGCGGGAAAAGGCATCATTTACGAAAGTATTGGGATCTATGGTTTCCGACCGTCTCTCCGATACGATAATGCTCGCAATGCTTACGTTTGCGGTATTCATGATTCAAATGAAGCCGTTCCGTCAATTTTTGAATGAGAATCCTTCTATCGAAACAGGGGCGATGAATGTACTGACTTCGGTGTGGCTCTATGTTGGAATCTTTATATGTATTGTCGCTGTCGTTTGGTTTTTCTGCACGAACAGTCGGAGCAAGATTGTATTGAAGATAAAGAATTTTATGGTCAACATCTGGGACGGTTTTGCCTCGATTATTACGATGAAGGGGAAATTTTGGTTCGTATTCTATACCCTGTTTATTTGGTTCTGTTATTTTATGCAACTGTATGTCTGCATATTCGCTTTCCCCGGTATGGAAGATTTGACGGTCTCGGCGGTCTTGTTACTTTATGTATTGGGTAGTTTGGGTATGTTACTTCCCGTGCAGGGTGGAATCGGGCCGTGGCATTTTGCTGTAATTGCCGGGTTGTCCTATTATGGCATAACCGGTAACGAGGCGGGGGCATTTGCTTTTGTGGCACATGGCTCTCAAATGGTGTTAATCGTTCTGATAGGTATATATGCCTTTATTTCGATGGCGTGTGACAAAAAGAAACCAAAGGGTGAAAGGATTATGGCAGAGGTCATGACTGAACTTCCAAAGTCGGATCGCCCTTAAAAAATATTATTGGTAAATAAAATTTTCACTATGGACAACAAAATCACATCTCTTCAACCGCAGGCAGTATGGAAATATTTCAATGCGATTTGTCAAGTACCTCGTCCGTCGGGGCATCTCGATAAAATTACCGAGTATATAATGGGTGTAGGTCGTTCTTTGGGATTGGAGACCATTTTGGATAAGGCCGGGAATGTCATTATTCGCAAACCTGCCACACCCGGCATGGAAAACCGCAAGCCGGTTATTCTTCAAGGACACATGGATATGGTTCCTCAGGCGAATAAATCGGTGAACCATAATTTCGAGACCGATCCGATTCTTCCTCGTATCGACGGTGAGTGGGTGAGCGCTACCGAAACGACATTGGGAGCTGATAATGGTATAGGTATTTCTTCGATTTTGGCGATTCTCGAATCGAAAGAGATACAGCATGGACCTATCGAAGCTTTGTTTACTAACGACGAGGAGACCGGTATGTATGGAGCCATAGGGCTTGAACCGGGTGAGTTGCAAGGTGAAATATTATTGAATACCGACTCGGAGCAAGATGGCGAATTGTATATGAGCTGTGCCGGAGGGGTAGATGTAAATGTCAATTTAAATACAAAGAGGAGGCTTATACTCCGGTTGCTGGTGAGATAGCTTTGAAATTGACTTTGGGCGGATTGCATGGTGGTCATTCGGGTGTGGATATTCATTTGGGAGAATGAATGCTAACAAGGAGATGTTCAGGTTCTTGAAAGAGGCTGTATCGGAGTATGGAGCTCGTTTGGCTCATTATAACGGAGGAACGTTGCGAAACGCCATACCGCGTGAAGCAGAGGCTGTGGTGACTATTTTATCAGAAGATAAAACCGATTTCATGGCCGCTGTCGATGAGTTTTTCTCCACTTTGAGACGGGAATATGGTTTTATTGAAGATAGGTTGGTTTTTAAAGCCGAGGAGATTTCACTCCCGAAAACTCTTTTGCCGGAAGAAATACAAGACGATCTTATCAATGCCGTTGTCGCTTGTCATAATGGCGTGTATCGTATGATTCCTGATGCCCCAGAGGTGGTAGAAACATCGTCCAACCTTTCTATTGTGCGTACTTCGGAGGGGCTTGTCGAAATACAGATTTTGGTGCGGAGTTCGAGTGAAACCATGAAAATGGCATTGGCATCGGAATTGGAAAGTACTTTTTGCTTTGGCAGGAGCCAGAGTGGAGTTTGATGGTGCATATCCCGGCTGGGAACCTAATTTTAAATCGGATATATTGAACCTGATGAAAAAAATATATCCGAGAGTTACCGGGAAAGAGGCTGACGTAAAAATGATGCATGCCGGGTTGGAGTGTGGTATTATCGGAGCTAATTATCCGGGTTTGGATATGATTTCCTTTGGTCCTACTATTAAGCACCCTCACTCACCGAATGAAAAAGTTGAGATTTCTACGGTCGAGACTTTCTGGAAGTTGTTGGTGGCAGTCCTTGAAAGTATTCCGGAAAAGATTAAATACAATATTTGTTAAAAAGCCGTCGATATGGAAAGCGGTATCGACGGCTTTTTTGTTTGTTGTATATGTCGTATATAAAAATGTTATCTTTGTGTGGAAAATGAGAGCTTTCCGGTAAAGTTTTCCGCTGGTGTGAAAACGGGGTGTGCATTCGTTGTTCGACAAAGTATTTTTGTAATTGGATAAGAAGATACTTTTTGAAAAGTAGGATAATTTGAGTAAATTTTGAAAAATATAAATGAGATGGATAGTCATGTAAATCAAAATGAATCGAGTAACCAAGTCTCTGGCAAGGTGCGTCGATCATTCCGTCGTTTCATTCGGGTTGCCATTGTATTGCTCCTATTGGTTGGGGGAGCTTTTTTTTATGTGCGTTATTATTTTGTCTTTGGATCGGGGGTAAAAGCCGGTACTTTGAATTATGTCGTAAAAAAAGGATATGTATTCAAAACCTATGAGGGAATTCTCATTATGGAAGGTTTTCGCATCGAGAGCCGGGGAACGTTACAGTCCAATCAATTTGTCTTTTCTGTGGATAATGCCAATTTGGCAGACTCTCTCATGCGATTGAGCGGCCGTCATGTGGAGCTGAAATATAATGAATATCTTGGAGCTTTGCCCTGGCGTGGATATAGCAATTTTATAGTAGAAGAGATTTTATCTGTGAAGTAGAAAATAGATAATCTATTTCTCTTTTATATCTTCGAAATCTATATATTCTCCTTCGTCGTCTTGGATAACCTTTTTGTTCTTTTTCGTATGGGTGTACCATGTGGTACGCCCTTTGTTGTTTTGCCCTTGTTGGCCAAAGGGATTCTTGACGCTATTTTTTCTTCCCGAAGAAGAACCGGAGGATAAGTTGAAATATACCTATAATGGGTACTATGAAGATAATAAAAGCTATGATGAGGAGCAGTCCAAGAGCATGCATAATTGATACTTGTTAAGTTTATGTATGTTAGAACAAAAATCGTTCCGTTTTTGTTGTTAATGCTTCTTGGCTGTCAACAGCGATAATATTATATACAAGCCTATTGTTGCGGCGAGGCCTGCCAGTCCGAAAAAGATAAGGAAAATTGCGGCAGCGATTAAAATCAAATAACGAAGATAATTTTCTTTTAACTTCAAGTTCTTGAATTTTAAAGAAAACATGGGAATCTCCGAAATCAATAGGAAAGAGAAGAGAATGACTAAGCAGACGATAGCGTATCCACAGGCTTTGTCCTCTATTTGTAAGCCGGCTTGACATATTCCTATCCAAAAAAGAGCGTTGGCAGGAACGGGCAATCCGATGAACGAGGTTGTCTGACGAGTATCGATATTGAATTTCGCTAAACGGAGTGCGGAGAAAACGGGAATAAGCAATGCGCTTAATGCCCACCAGATCTGATAGGAATCGTTTATTCCATGAAAGACACTGTCGTATAGCATGAAATGCATGGCCATGAATCCCGGTGCAAGCCCGAAACTGATAAGATCAGCGAGTGAATCCAATTCTTTTCCCATCGGAGAGTAAGCATGGAGCAAACGTGCCGCCATGCCGTCTAAAAAAGTCGAATAATGCGGATAACCCTATGCATAAAGCAACTATGTCGTACTCTCCTTTGTATGCGAAAAGACAGGCAAAAACACCCTGAAAAAGGAGATTGAGACAAGTAATACTATTAGGGATATTTTTTTGTAATGGCATTCATGAGAGCTTTATTTTAGACGGGCTATTTCGGTGAGGTCGCCTATTGTTTTATCGTGTAGAGCTACTTTAATATCGCAATCGAGCGGAAGGTACAAATCTACGCGTGAACCGAATTTTTATAAAGCCCATGTGTTCGTCGATGTCACAGGTATCACCGACTTCGGCGTAAGTTACAATGCGACGCGCCACTGCACCGGCAATTTGTCTGACTAAGATTTCCTCCCCATTTTCAGCCTTAATGACTACCGTGGATCTTTCGTTGTCTGTGCTTGATTTAGGTAAATAGGCTGCCATAAAACGGCCTTGTTGATGACTTACATGGATTACTTTTCCGGCAACGGGGAACCAGTTGGCATGTACGTTGAATATATTCATAAAGATAGAAACTTGCATACGTTTGTCATGAAAGTATTCATCTTCGAGAACTTCTTCAAGGACGACTACGACACCGTCTGCCGGTGCGACTATGGCATTTTTAGGATTACCTTTGAAATGCCGTTTGGGAGACCGGAAAAAATTAACTACCAGAAAGAAAAATATAATGGAGGCGGCGTGGATTAGATAAGCCAGCCATGTTATTTTTATCCATAGATAAACCGGCAAATTCAAAAGAGCCAGAATGATAAAAAGAATAAGTAATATGTTTTTCCCTTCTCGGTGTATTTTTATTTTCATCTTTTAACTCGATTTAGAAGTAGCGAACAAAGGTAATAGTTATTTACGGAAAGACAAAAACAAGGACTCTTTTTTTGTATGATTGGGAAAGTGAATGGGAATTATAGACCAGTTTAGAAGCTGTTTTAAATTTATTCCGAGACAGATTGAGACCTATGTTAAAGCAGATTGAGTCCGAGATACGCAGTCAATAGCGGGCTATTGACAAAAATCAAGGGATTCAAGATGCGAGACAGGGGCGCAATATGGCCGGAACATACCTCCTTGAAATGATAATAGTATTTCTCAATAAATTTAAAGCAGCTTCTTATAATTAAATTTATAGTTATAAGTTTGTAAATGTCGATATTTTTTATTTATATTGCGTAATCATGAAAAACAAGAGATTATGGATATTGGGCGAATAGCTCATGGGGGCGTATATATTTATCGGGGGAATTAGATTTCATGGCGAGGACAATATTGGATTCTCCTCACATGGAAACCGGCGGTAATTTGTTTGGCTATTGGACGCCGAGCGGAGATGCCGTGATTATGTATGTATTAGGCCCCGGTAGAAAATCTGTAGCCCGTTTCACCAGTTTTATACAAGATGCCGATTATTTGCAGTTGCATGCCGATAGATTATTCGAAGAGTACCATCTCTCTCCCATATCGGTGTGTGGCATTCGCATCATGGTTTGGGATTGTCGCATCCGAGCGGAGGCGATGTGCAATCGATACAAGAGGGTATGCTGGCAGACGGGCTGTCGCGGTGTATATTGGCTATTGGAATTTGTGATAGGGCGGGGGCCTCTGTCAATGCTTTTTCTTTTGTATGTACTGGCGAAGGGGTAAAGATGAACTTAGTGCCGTGGAATGTGGTGCAAGGAGACGGTTCGGTAAGGAGTCGTTATGATGCGGCTTATCGGGATTCTGTGATAATGCCGCAGGTCAAAGAGGCTGTGTATCATGAGTTGAATATGATTCCGGTACAACAGATGCCGCCGGAGAATGGCGTGACGTTCGATACCGGTTTTTGGTTGAATAATAAAGAAAACCGTTTGCAGTTGAAGCGTATTGTCTCTTATATACAGTCGAAATATTCCGATGTGAAACTGTTGAAAGTAGATGACATGACTATTGAAATCAGATTCGATATACCTCGTCGGTCTTCTTGGAGGATTGTTTTCGATAAAGATTTTCCGAATCGGGCGCCTTACGTTGTCCGGTATGAAGCGGGAGAAACTACTTCTTGGAGCTTAGGGGCATTGGGAAAAAACGGTACACCTCACTGGCTTTCGTCGTTTTCAGAGATGGGACAATCGGTTATTAACAGTTTAAAATATTTATCGATATGACTTATGACAGATATCAAATAGAATTAGGTGTATTGCAAAATTCGACGATAAAATCGAAACAGTACAAATTTATGGATATGGACACGCCGTATCCGTATTTGGCGGTCGCCATTCAGACTAATTCTCTACGATGTTACGTGGTGAAAATAGACCTTTCGGACAATTATCCCTATAATATACCGAAGGTTTTTATTACGAGTCCTAAACCCTTGTTGACGCGTTCCGGCGGTAGTATGCTGCAAGCCAGTCACAGTATGCATACGCTTACCGGAGAAAACGGCTGTGTGAGGGTTTGTCATTACGGTTATGAGGATTGGGCTCCGAATCGAATAACTTTGTATCAGATTATTATTAAGGTTCGCATTTGGCTCGAAATGTATGAATGTCATCTGAAAACGGGAAAGACGCTCGATGAATTTTTGAAAGGGGCAAATTATTAATCTATTAAAGAATATAACTAACTATGGGACTATTTGGAAAAAAAAAACAAACTGACGATTGTGAAGATTTGGGTGAAGCTCTGGCTCAAACCAACAGTGGACGTAGAGAAGTAGAATTGGTTATCGGAGACGATGGAGAACTGGAAGCGATGACTCCCGATGAAGCGGAAAAAGCGGAAAGGAAAAAGTGGGCACGACGATAGGAACCAAACCTTATTATAATGATAAAGAATAGGGTGCTATGGAACCGATAGTGTACATTTATCAGGATCATTTGCAGGATTTTTGGAATAGCGGGCAATCACAATGTTTCGGCGCTGCTTTTGAGTGGAAAGGCGAACAGGTTTACCATGTCTACATCAAGTATCCGCAGGTGGCTCCGACAGGATATTCCATGCCTTGTCTCTTTCGGGTAGTCGATACTGACGATTATGAAAAGGCCGAAGATGTGGCTTTGTCTGTTTATGCATCGATGTCGGAAGAGGCAAAAACGAGTTCCGGTCGTTATTGTTTGCATTCATGTCGAAGACACGAAAGTCAGCTCTCGTGCTTTTATTGTCGATGACGGAAGAATCATCGAGGCGGGTGTGAAATATGTGCCTCGCAAGAGTGAGCTTTATACTCGCAGTAAAGGGCTACTCGAAGTGGGAGCGTTGGAGTCGAAAAAAGGTCCTTATCGTAGGGTTAGGCAGCGGTGGCGCACCTATTGCCGTCGAGTTGGCGAAAGCCGGTGTAGGGCATTTTATACTGATGGATTTTCGATCGTATAGAATTGCACAATATCGCTCGTCATATCTGTGGGGTGAACGAATTGGGACGGCTCAAAGTAAATGCCGTGAAAGATGCCATATTATTGAAAAATCCGTATGCGCAAGTAGAGACCTACGATATCGATATGAATAAGCATCTCGATATTCTTGAAAAATGTGTGGCAGAATCGGATCTTACCATAGCTGCGACGGACGAGTATGCGAGTAGATATAACATCAATGCCTGTTTGGTGAAATTGGGTAAAGTGGGATTGTTCGGCAGGGCTGTCACTCGCGCCGAGGGTGGCGATATATTACGCGTAAGACCGGGTGGACCGTGTTATGCCTGCTTGACAGGGAATCCTATTTATCATCAGAATGACGAGATTACCGATGTGCGTCGGGCCAGAGAGTTGGGAGTTATACCGGCATATGTGTCGGACGAGGATGCTCATGCGATGGTTCAGGTGGGATTATCGACCGATATCGCTCCGATTAACAATATGATGGTAAAATTGGCATTGAACGAGTTATCTCGGGGAATCGAGTGCGGCATATCTTCGTTGATAGAAGAGTTGACCTATGATTATTATATTTGGGCCAATCGTCGGGATTTCCAGTTTGCCAATTGGGCTCCATTCAATCGGAATCCGAATAGACATTTGACGATACTCCGTTGGTATGGAGTAAAATTGAAAAAAGATTCCGAGTGTTTGGAGTGTAGATAGTTTTTGGGGCTATGGGCGATCGTATCATTACGTTGCGTAACGGGACTCGTGTGAATATGTCAACCGGTGAAATCATTTCGCAGGGCAGGCCGCGATATCCTCACCGGCCGAGGCGTTCGTTTTGGCGAAGGGTAGGCGATGGTTTTTCTCGATTTTTCGGTTTTGTTTGGTCTGTGTTGGCATTTATTTTATCGGCGGTGGTTTTCATATGGAAGGCTATGGGGTATATCATTTTGTATGGAGGATTGTTGAGCATTATTGTTACGGTGATTTCTGTTTGGATTAGCGATGGTTTTTCTCTGCGTTAATTGCCGGTGTCGTCAGTTTCTTTGTGTGGGGACTTGTTGTGGGTGTCGCCGATAAATTGGGAATGTTGCCCGATTAGAAAATGGGCGTGGTTTATACTAATATTTACACCTTTTCGAAGCATATAAAAAAGAGAAGTGAAGTTGTCTTTGCGATTGAATTAAACCTCCTCCTCTGTGTTTTGCACAGCAAAATAAAGGGGAGGTGTCCGCAAGACGGAGGGGTTAACTTTACAGCCAAAAATCTTATGAAATCTTTCCAACCCCTCTCCTCAGAAACGATTGTTTCTTCGGTGTCTCCCCTATATTGCTAATGCAGCACCCCGTAATGTTACGGGACACGGCAGAAGGAGGAACGTAATTCATCGCATTCGCCAAAATTCATGTCTATCCCCGTTGTTTTTATAGAACCGTGTTAATGCGAAAATAAGCTATACTTCGGCATTTCAAATAAATTTGTTTCTGCTCTTGGTTTTACACTATCTTTGCACAAAAAAATAAATAATATGCGCCAACCTTCCGATAAACGGCCTTTACGCCGGTTTTCCGAAAAAAAGATATCAAGCGTTTCAAAGTAGAGCACGACGATACATTGCTGAATTATCTATTGGCTTTGTTTGGAGACAAAAGCCGCACGACATCAAATCTTATCTGTCTCACCGGCAAGTCGCTGTCAATGATATGCCGGTTACCCAATTCGATACAATGTTGCATGCCGGAGACGAATTGAAAATTAATTTTAAGCGAGGTTTCAGTGTGTTTAAACACAATCGTTTGAAGATGGTTTATGAAGATGAGTATATCATTGTCATAGATAAGGGGTATGGATTGCTTTCGATGTCGACAGAACGTATAAAGACCGGAACGGCATATAGTATACTCAGCGATTATGTGAAATCCCAGAACCCGGAGAATAAGTTGTTCATCGTGCATCGTCTCGACAGGGATACTTCGGGTTTGATGATGTTTGCTAAAAGCAAAGGAATACAGGAACAGTTGCAGCATAATTGGCACAATATCGTATTGGAACGTAAATATGTAGCAGTAGTAGAGGGCGTGATGGAGCAACCCGAGGGAATGGTTCGTTCCTATTTGACCGAAAATGCGGCTTTCCAAGTTTATTCGACCGATAATCCCGATGAGGGGCAGTTGGCGATTACTCGTTATAAGGTATTGGGAGGTAACAGCCGTTTTTCGTTGGTAGAACTCGATTTGGAGACGGGACGTAAAAATCAGATACGGGTTCACATGCACGATCTCGGTCATAGTATTATCGGAGATCGCAAATACGGTGCGCATGGCAGTCCTTTGGGACGTGTGGCTCTACATGCGGTTAAATTACGTTTTGCTCACCCGGTAACACGGCGTGAGATGAATTTCGAGACTCCCATACCGGCTCGATTCTTGTCGATAACATCGGGGACAAATAGAATAAATACTGCTGAGAAATAGCTTTTTAGAACCTTTTAAATTAGTCGATAGCTTGGCTTTTAAACAGTTTCTTATTAACTTTGGCAAAATTTTCGGAAGAGCTTTTTCAAGGCTTTTTTCGGCGTTTTTTTAGAAAGAAGATAAAATTAGTTCGTTATGAATATTTCGTATAATTGGTTGAAAGATTACGTGAATTTTGACCTTTCTCCCGAGGAACTTTCGGCAGCTCTCACCTCTATCGGTTTGGAGACCGGTGGAATTGAAGAGGTGCAAACCATCAAGGGCGGCCTTAACGGGCTGGTTATCGGTAAGGTTCTCACTTGTGAGGATCACCCCAACTCAGATCATTTGCACATTACTACCGTGGATTTGGGGAATCCGAGCCTGTTCAAATCGTGTGTGGAGCTGCGAATGTCGCGGCGGGACAATACGTGGTAGTGGCTACGTTGGGTACTGTTTTGTATAGTGGTGAAGAAAGTTTTACGATTAAAAATCGAAGATTCGCGGAGTGGAATCTTTCGGTATGATTTGTGCCGAAGACGAAATAGGTATAGGAACTTCGCACGATGGCATTATCGTGTTGCCGGGAGAGGTAAAACCCGGTACACTGGCCAAAGACTATTATAACATAAAGAGCGATTATGTCCTCGAAGTGGATATTACCCCGAATCGTATCGATGCAGCTTCGCATTATGGCGTTGCCCGTGATTTAGCCGCTTATTTGACACAAAGGGGTAAAAAGATGCCGGATTGCACAGACCGTCGGTAAACGATTTCGCTATCGATAGAAAAGAGGGCGGTATCGATGTCGATGTAGCGAACCATGAAGCATGTATCCGGTACAGCGGAGTGACGATGCGGAATGTGAAAGTGGCAGAAAGTCCCGATTGGTTGAAGCAACGTTTGTCCGCTATCGGATTGCGTCCGATCAATAATGTGGTGGATATTACCAATTATATACTCCATGCTACCGGACAACCGCTGCATTGTTTTGATTTGAATCGAATTGCCGGAGGGAAAGTCATCGTGAAACCTGCCGTAGAGGGTGAGAAATTCGTCACACTCGATGAGGTAGAGCGTACGTTGACTTCCAACGACTTAATGATATGTAATGAGAAGGAATCGATGTGTATCGCCGGTGTGTTCGGCGGTTTGAAATCGGGTGTAACCAACGATACGACCGATATTTTCTTGGAGTCGGCTTGCTTTAATCCCACATGGGTGCGTAAGACAGCTCGCCGTCAAGGATTGAATACCGATTCGTCTTTCCGCTTCGAGCGTGGTGTCGATCCTAATGATACTCTATATGCTTTGAAACGGGCGGCTCTATTGGTGAAAGAATTGGCCGGAGGTGAGATTTGCGGTGAAGTTGTGGATATATATCCCAATCCGGTAGCTCCGTTCCCTGTAACCCCTTACGTATGAAAAAAAATCGATACTCTCATCGGGAAACATATTCCGGCCGATACGGTCAAGAGCATATTGGACAGTCTTGAAATAAAGATCGTTTCTGAAACAGAAAAGGAACTTTCGTTGCAAGTTCCTACATATAGGGTCGATGTGCAGCGAGATGTCGATGTTATAGAAGATTTACTTCGTATCTATGGATATAATCATGTCGAAATATCCGACCGGGTACATTCCAGCCTTTCTTATAAGACCGTTACCGATCAAAGTCACCAGTTTCAAAATTTAGTTTCGGAACAGCTCACGGGGTGCGGGTTTAATGAAATCATGAACAATTCATGATCCTGTGGCGCTTATTACGACGATTTGCAAGTTTGGCCTCGTGCGCATTGCGTAGCTTTGCTTAATCCGTTGAGCAATGACTTGAATGTAATGCGCCAAACCCTTTTATTCGGTGGATTGGAAAGTATTTCACACAATATAAATCGTCGTCGGGCCAACTTGCGTTTTTACGAATGTGGTAATTGTTATTACTTTGACCCGGAGGCTCATAATGAAGAGAAAGTTTTATCGGGCTATTCCGAAGAAAACATTTCGCTTTGTGGCAGACCGGTAATCGGGCGGAAGGAAGCTGGGCGCATGCCGATGAGAAATCTTCGGTTTACGAAATGAAGGCTTATGTGGAGAATATTTTTGCCCGTCTTGGAATCGCCGGTGATATTGTCGCGACACAGACAAGCGACGAGATTTACTCGGTAGCTTTGACTTATAGCAACCGGGGAGGAAAGATACTTGGGAAGATGGGGCTTGTTTCGCATAAGATACTCAAACGTTTCGATATCGATGTCGAGGTTTCTTTTGCCGAGTTGAATTGGGATTCGCTAATGAAAATGGCTGCGAAACATGCGGTATTGTACAGCGAATTGCCTAAATTTCAAGCGGTGAAACGGGATTTGGCTTTGTTGGTCGATCAGGCGGTTTCTTTTACCGATATCGAGAAAGTGGCTCGGGAAAGCGAGCGTAAATTGCTCAAAGAGGTCTATCTCTTCGATGTTTATGAAGGGAAGAACCTCCCCCGAAGGTAAGAAGTCCTATGCCGTTTCGTTTATTCTTCAAGACGAGAATAAGACGCTTAACGATAAGCAGATAGATACCATCATGAATAAAATTATAGCCAATCTTCAACAGAAATTGGAGGCACAGCTAAGATAATTCGATTTAATAAAATATAAGTAAAAGATATCCTATGGGAAGAGCTTTTTGAATATCGTAAAGCCAGAAAAATTGAAACGGTGGGGCAATATGGCCCGTACATTTACGAAAATTGGGAAAGAAATTTCTATTGCCGTTAAAGCCGGTGGCCCCGATCCCGATGCCAATCCGCGTCTGCGTGTATTGATGCAGAATGCCAAAGCGGCGAATATGCCGAAAGAAAATGTAGAACGGGCTATTAAAAAAGCTTCGTCGAAAGATGCCGGCGATTATAAGGAGGTGGTTTATGAAGGATACGGTCCTTTCGGTATCGCTATCGTCGTAGAAACAGCTACCGATAACACGACCCGTACTGTCGCCAATGTGCGCAGTTATTTCAATAAAGCCGGAGGATCGTTGGGTACGACCGGTAGTCTTTCTTTCTTGTTCGATCACAAATGTGTGTTTCATATCAAACCCAAAGAGGGAGTCTCGGTGGAGGATCTCGAACTTGAAATGATTGATTATGGAGTCGATGAAGTGGAGGCCGATGAGGAAGAAATCGTACTTTATGGCGAGTTCTCGGAGAATAATAATATCCAACATCATCTCGAAGAGGCCGGTTATGAGATCGTCAGTGCCGAATTCGAACGTATTCCTAACGATGTGAAAGATGTAACACCCGAACAACGCGCTTCTATCGAAAAGTTGATCGAACGTTTTGAGGAAGACGAAGATGTACAAAATGTTTTCCACAATATGAAAGAAGAGGAAGACGAGGAATAAAAATAGAGTACAACTGTCTTGTGGAATAAATAAAAGAGATGTTTTACCAAACATCTCTTTTTATTTATAGTGCCATTTCTCCTTTATAGGTTCTCAGTAGGAAATCAGAGGGGATTGTACTTTTATATAATCTAACGATACATAGGAAAGTATTAATCTCCTCCCTGTGTTTTGTTGTCAAACAAAATATAGAGGAGGTGTCCGGCGGACGGAGGGGTTAATCCTTACAGCCCAAAAACTTATGAAACCTTTTCAACCCCTCTCCACAGAAACTGCCGTTACTTCGGTGTCTCTCCTATATTGCTGACGCAATACCCCGTAGCCTTATGAGGTGTTTTGTACAATACAATAGGGAGAAGGACAAACACGATGCACAGGAAGATATTAACCTCCTCCCCTGTGTTTTGCGATGCAAAATATAGGGGAGGTGTCCAAAGGACGGAGGGGTTAATCCTTACAGCCTAAAAACTTATGAAATCTTTTCAACTCCTCTCCTCAGAAATGGCCGTTATTTCGATGTCTCTCCTATATTGCTGACGCAACACCCCGTAAGGCTACGGGACACGGCAGGGGGAGGAGGAAAATGCAGTCCATCGCATTCGCTAAAATTCATGTTTACTCTCACCGATTTTCTACTGAGCCTATTTGATTATAATATTATTTTTACGGTTCTCCCGGCATATTTGATTAGATAAATACCGCTGGGGAGGGTATTTCGCTGTCTCCGTCCACTGCAAATGTTTTTATACATTTCCCGGTTGTGTCGTAGATACTTATATCTGTACCCGGTTCGATATTTCGAAATGAAATGCTATTCTTATTTCCGAAAATTTTTGCTTTGTCCGGTGAGGGGCGTTCTATTCCTGTGAAATCATTCTCCACGATGTTTTGAAATTTTTCCATACTTCTGCATTTTTGTAGGCTTGTAAACTACCGACAGGGACGTACAGAGTGCATTGAATGAAGAACATGGGGCTAAATGAACTAAAAAGCCTCAGGATGGGCTGCGGGAGGAATTGGATTCATAGAATAAATGGTTTTTAGTCGATCGTTAATACGAAACGCAGCTCCTTCGATAGAGTCTACGCTATTGCCCAATATGATTGTGTCTAAATCTGTGCATGAGGCGAATGCGAAAAGTTCGATAGTTTTCACACTGTTAGGTGTATGAATGTATGTTATTGGACAGGCGAAAAAGAATGTGTCCCTATTTTCGTAATTCCGTCGGGTATGATATAACGCTTCCCTTTTCCTGCGGGATATGCAACGATTGTAGTTCTGTTTTTGTCTGTTAATACTCCGTCTAATGAAGAAAAATAAGGGTTTGCCTCATCTACGTTGATTTCGGTTAATTGGGTACATGCAGAGAAAGGAGCGATGCCGATTTGAGATACATTGCGGGTGATGGTGATAGATGTTAATCCTGAACTTCTAAAAATGTCGTTACCCATGTAGGTGACTCCTCTCCGAGCGAGACTTGTGTGAGTAGGGGACAGGCACAAAAGGCATAATCTCCGATAGAATCTATACTATTCGATATGTGTACAGAAGTTAGTTGTTCTTTCCCTTTGAAGGCATTAGCTTCGATAGTCGTGACTTGATAAGTCTTCCCATTATGCGTAGCTTGATTGGGTATGGAAATATCGCCCTTATAAAAATCTCCGTGGTCATGGGTGACACTTACTGTCGAATCGGAGGTAATGTCGTAATAGAATCCGTCATATTCAAAGTCGTAAGCGTGGATACTGGGATAAATGCAAAGAGCGACGAGGATAACGACTGTTCGAAGTAATGTATTTTCATGGCTTTATCGTTTAGGATTTTACAAGAATATGAATAGTGTATGTTCTGTTGGTTGATGGAGCAGATTGTTTTTTGTTTAATGCAAGTATAATGAAAAAAATTATAAATTAAAATCTTGATTTGATAAAAATACGTTTTTTTAGTATTATAATTTCTGTTCATTATAATTGATTCGAATAAAGAACAGTAGGCATCATTCTATATAAATGGTAAATTCATTCCAATAGAGGGCTGTACTATAACTTTTCTTCGCTCGTTTCGACGGGACGAATATTTTACAGCCGATGCGGTTTACGTCTCGAAATGTATTTTCTCCGATTAAAGGCGGGTTGCTGTTTTTACAATGTATTTCAGTAAGGCTTTTGCATCCGGCAAAAGCATAGTTGTTGATAGCGGTGAGCTTGCTGTGTAGTGTAAGAGTAGTGAGACTGGTACAGCCTGAGAATGTGTAGTAATTGATTTCGGTAAGAGTAGTTGGCAAGGATATATCCTTTAATTCGGTACAATTTTCAAAGGCTCCGATACCTACTGTTTTGACAGTCGAGGGGATGCTAATTTCTCGGAGTCCGCTGCAACCCGAAAAAGATTTATATCCTATTTCCCGAATATTTCCCGGTATTTTTATTTCGGTAAGGCTGATGCATTTGGAAAAAGTATAGTCGGATATACGTTGTAATTTCGATGGTATTTTCAGGGTATATAAACTTTTACAACCGGAAAAGGCATATTTTTCGAGATGTAGCAAAGAGTTGGGTAATTCTATATCATACAGATTGATACAGCCGGCGAATGCATACGCTCCGATGGATTTAAGTTTTTGGGCAGGCGGACGGCTTGCAACCTTTCGCACCATCGAAATGCCGATGCCCCCGATAGAATCGAGCGATACAGGGAGAATCACGGCCTCTAATTTTCATGGCTGGAAATGGCATTATCCGGGAAGTAGTTGTTGGGCAGTACGACGCTTCCTACATCTAAGTAAAGTAATTCCGGCATTTGGTGGATATAGGAAATATCGCTATAATTTAGAGATCCTTTTTACGGCTAATTTAGTAATACTGCCTCGTTGGCTCGGCGCGATGATTTCAGATAGGGAGCCCGGTTCATTGACAGAGATAGTAGTAATATCTTCCGGTTCGTCTTCTCCATGTGAACATGCCATTTGAGCCGAAAACAGAATGAATATGCCTATATGTAAGAACGCTTTTTTCATTGTGCGAATGGACGTTCAGTGCTGTATCGCTTTCATTCATCGAGGTCTTCATCGTCATTATCCTGATCTTGAAGCTCGCACATTTCCCGATATTCGTTCCATTCGGGGTCTTTCTCGGTATAGATGGTGAGAGGTAACGTTTCGAACGGAGCGAGAGTTTCGTTGAGCATACGTCCGAATGCAGGTATATTGCGGGTATAAAATACCCATGTGCGTTCGCCGTCTCCGGTATAGATTCCTGTGAAAATGGCCAGTTTATCTTTTTCCATAGCCTGTTTCAATACGGTCTGCACTTCTTCCATCAGTTTTCCGGTAGTCTCATTGGGCATGCCTTTACTATCGGCCTCGTATTTCCATGTGATTTCAACACGTTCTTTGAACTTGCCCGATTGAATGAACGGTTCTATCTCGGTACGTCCCGAAACGACAATCATGTGGTCACTGTTTTCGGCTTCGGCAATGGCCGAGAACCATACATCTCCTAATTTCATGCGTTGGAATTTTGTCGGTTACTTGTACAAAAGTAATTATAAAAGTGTGAATGGTGAAATTTATCGTCTGTTTGTAGAGGTGTGATGCAGAATATTTATGCGGGAATGATTTTTTCGTTTGCCTCTGTTCGTGTTATTTAATATCTTTGTTGTCACATTGTTCAAATACAATTGTTTGTATAGGCTTATGAAATATTTCTCTTCTTACTTATGCCTTATCATCTTGTCGATAACGATGGCCTCGTGCGACAAATTTTTTGGAGAGGAACTGACCGACTTGATTTTCGATCATGGAAAATTTGAAATGCCTGATAAGGCTCTGTTTATCGGGAATTCTTTGCTATTGGGTAATGGCGCTTTCGGAATGAATGCGACCGACTCGGCGAGCGATTATCATGCCGTTATCCAAAGAAAGTTTTTAAAAGCCAATCCAGCCTATACCGATACGAAATTATCGGGAGTTGATTTTGAGTCTTGTGAAAACCGGGCTCAACAGATGGATTGGTTGGATAATAGATTGTGCCCCGTGTTGAGCGACGATTTGGATTTGGTCGTTATACAGATTGGCGATAATGTAAATACATCGAGTAAAAGAGAAGCCTTCGAGCAAGGGGCAAAAGAGCTGATAGCAACCATAAAAGCCTATGCGCCTCGGGCTTGTATCGTGTGGATTTATGGCTGGTATGTATCGAATAGTGTCATCAAGTCTGTAAAAAATGCGTGTAAACAATATGCCGTGACCCTCGTAGCGATAGACGGCATTAACAAAGCCGGTAATCGCAGTTCGATAGGTACGGTTATCACCCGTGTGGACCCGACCTCTCAGTCCTTGAATTATACCCATTATACCGTGTTGTCGGATAATCGGTTACAAATAGATTTTAATGTCAGTGGAAAGAAATACAAAGCCATTGTGCAAACGGAAAGTTATAGCGATAATACCGAGGCTAAAACATTGACTTGGCAAGGATATGAAACGATAACTACCGATAAGGATATCGCTTCTCATCCGGGTAATGACGGGTTCGAGCAGATTGCACAACGATTTTTTGAGGTGTTGAATATAGATTAGATCATTATGATAGCAGTAGGGGTTGGTATATTGGTGGCTTTGGTTGCTACCGTGGTATTTTTGTCGTGTATAATTCGAGTCGTAAAGGGTGGCAGCAGTCACTGACGGCACGCGAAAGCGAGGCGGCTGACTTGAAGGTACGCAACGGTGTGTTGGAGGCGCAGGTGAAAAGCTGTACGGCGCGGTTGGCCGAGGTACAGGCACAACTCGATTTTGCTAATCGGGAGCGAGAGAAACTCAACCGTGAGAAAGGCGATCTGCAAGCCCGTAATCAAAATGCTTTCCGAAAATATGGAAGTTCAAAAGCAGGAAGTCCAACGTATCCGGCAAGAGATGAACAACGAGTTCAAGGTACTGGCTAACGAGATATTGCAGGAGAAATCGAAGAGTTTTTTCCGAGATGAACCACGAACGTCTCGCCGAAATACTCAATCCCTTGAAAGAGCGTTTGGAGGGATTTAAAAAGACCGTGGAAGAAACTTATAATAATGAGGCTCGCGAACGGTTTTCGTTGAAAAAGAACAGATTAAAGAATTGGTAGAGAGAAGCGAATCCATAGGTGCGGAGGCAAAACAGCTGACCCATGCTTTGCGTGGAGATTCCAAAATACAGGGTGACTGGGGGGAGATGATATTGGAAAGTATTCTCGAAAAATCGGGACTTGAAAAAAGATCGGGAATATTTCATACAGGAAACTTTGCGGGACGAAGAGGGACATACTATACAGGGCTCCGATGGGCGGAAGATGCGTCCTGATGTTATTATCCGTTATCCCGGTGGAGAAAATCATCAAATGGTGATCGACTCGAAAGTATCTCTCACGGCTTATGTCAATTACGTCAATGCGGAAGATGCCGACGAAGCTCGATTGGCATTGAAGCAGCATTTGGTATCGGTGAAGAAACATATAGACGAACTGGCCGGGAAGAGCTATCAAGATTATGTTGGAAAAGGCGATCATGTAATGATGTTTATTCCCAACGAGGCTGCCTATTTGGCTGCTATGCAGGCCGATCACGCTTTGTGGCAATATGCCTATGAAAAGAAAGTGCTTTTGTTGAGCCCGACGAATTTGATTGCCGCACTGAAACTCGTAGCCGATTTGTGGCAACGGGACAAGCAGACCCGCAATGCAATCGATATAGCCGAGGAGGGCGGAAAATTGTACGATAAGTTCGCCGGTTTTGTCGAGGATATGGAGAAGATTGGTAAATCGTTGAATACGACGGCTATGGCCTATACCGATGCCATGAAGAAACTGAAAACCGGCAACGGAAATCTGATAGGACGTGTAGAGAAACTTAAAGTCATGGGGGTGAAAGCGAAAAAGAATCTTCCGGCGGTGAATGAGGCGGAAGAGGAAAATTAGCTTTTATGTTTGAATTTGGAATAGTTTTGAGGTCGTTCGACCGGAAAAGATTCGATTTGAAAAAATGAAAACAGTTTCTAAGAGCCTTTCATTGTCTGCTTTTCTTTCAAGTAAAGTTGATAGCTATTGATGCTGTTCTGCCAGATGATATATGATGCCGGGCCTATCGATGTGATAGGCGACAAATAAGTGAGTGCCAGCCAAATGGCAAGCACGGTGTTTTTCTGTCCCAATCCTTGCGCTCCTGAAATTTTATCGCCGTATCGTCCACCTAATTTTCGCCCTATATAAAATTGTCCTATACAAACGATCAAAGAGAGGAGGGCGATGGCGATTTCGAGAGGTATAGCTTCCCTCCCTTGTCCGATGATGAATGTGACCGCTTTGCCTACTACAAGAAAAAAAAAGCGAAACTGCCCACATGTAAAACGATAGAGATTGTCGCTTATTCAGTACCGTGTGGATTTTGGGTAGGCATTGTCGTAAGAGGATTGCCACTCCTAAGGGTAGGATAAGCAGTGGTAACACTTTTTACTGCATATAGTTAGGAAAGAGTCGAGGAAAGAGATGTCGGCATGTATTCCCCATGAACGAAAAAATAATCGGCGATAAAATGGCCACAGCCATATTGCTGATTAGACTGTATGAAATTAGTGTCGGGACATTTCCTCCGAGCATTCCGGTAATGACGGGAGCGGCTGTCGCTGTGGGACAGAAAAGGCAGATGAAAGTTCCTTCCGCTATGATAGGATCCCAAAAATAAAGCGCACCGAATATGGTTAATCCACCGATAATCTGAACAGCGAGAAGCCAGCCGTGTAGAGGTTTTTATATGTAGATCGTTCGGGGAAATTTTACAGTAGGTAACCAACAGCATAGCAAAAATAAGGATAGGGGCCAGAAGTGTAGCCCATCGGGCTGTAAGGTCGGGGAGTAAATATCCCGCCAAACTTCCGGTAGCCATTGCGACGGGTAGCATATAAGTTTTCGCTTTCTGAGTCATGGGGCAATCCCTTTTGAAAATTCGATGCAAAGATAGTGCAAATGAGGGCAAAAAAGCAAGCTCGCTTGACTTTGCCGAATGTAGCCTATTTCGCATCCTGCGCAAAGATGGTGCAAATGAGAGCAGAAACCAATTTATTTGGTTGCGTAGGGTTACAGTCTATTTTCATGTTTTTGTAGAAATCGCAATCTCGGTAAAAAGATTGAATAAAAATAGATTCATTCAATGATATATATTATTTTTACAAATAAATTATTTCATTACCTTAAAGAAAAAAGTGATAGTTATGAGAAAAAATTACGTTGTTAGTTCTTTTTTGTTCGCTGTGGTCGGGAATATAAAAGCTGCGCATTATGAATATATCCCTTTGGTGCGAGACGGTGTCGAGTGGGGATATTCCCAGCAATTATTCGGAAAGAGTTATTATCGAAATCTGATACAAGCCGATACCATTGTCAATGACATTGCGTATAAAAAGTTTTTACACTTTTAAGTCTTGTTCGGAGACGGCCGATGAAAATTTGGCTTTTATCCGAGAATCCGGGAAACAGGTTTATATAACTTTTAATAAACTCCTTATGCCTGTCGAGTTTGTGTGATAGGGAATATCTTATTTATGATTTCGGAGTAAAAAGAGAGTGAGACCATCACTCATTTCGATTGGATTACTCAGAAATCCGTATCTTCGACAATTAGTAAAATCGATACGGTAGAGATCGCCAATACACTTCGGCAGCGATTTTGGACGGGAGATAAGGTCTTGTGGATAGAAGGGATAGGTGTAGAAGACGGTGATTTGCTGCGCCCGGGTTGTTCTACCGATGTGAGTGGGTTGGATACTCAGGATAAATTGGTTTATGTCAAAGGTCCTGACGGTAACATCGAATATGAAACGTCGGATGCGGTGAATGATCCTTGTTATAGCGGAATTGAAGAGGTGGATAGAGATGATGATATAGTTATCATTCGAAATGGCAGAAATTTAGAGATTGCTGTGAATGATACAAAATTTCGAATGATCGAATTAGTCGATATTTCTGGTCGTATGGTTTGGTGTGAATACTTAGATGGTCGGGGGAAGATTGTTTTGTCGACAGCCGATTATCCCAGAGGAATTTATGTTATCGTATTGTCATCGAATGAAGATAGGATAACTCGTCGTGTTATATTTTAATTCCGGAGAAAATGAAAAGAGGGGTGATAGAACAATATCACCCCTCTTTTTTTGTGTTTCGAGCTTTATTTATTTTATCTCTTTGGCTAAATAGATGAGAGTGGGGAAGTGGTCGCTGTAACCATTTAGATAAACTCCCGCAGCATGGGTTCGCAAAGGATAACCCTTGTACTTGCCTTCTTTTGTTTTAGAAAATCCCGGTTGAATACTTCCGACCGGATATATTTCAAAGGTGGAGCGATCTTTACCTAACAGGTTCCTCGAAATAATAATTTGGTCGAATAAGTTCCAAGAGCCGTTATAAGCCAACGTGCCTATGCCTTTGTCGAACATTTCCCACATGGTATTGAAATATCCGCCAGCCTGAACTTCTTGTTGTTTCTTTTTTGGCCCCTAATACGGTTTTGCAACTGCGGTTCGACGGGTCGTCGTTGAGGTCGCCCATAATGATGACTTTCGAGTCGGGGTCGGCCGCTAAAAGAGAGTCAGCCAAATGTTTAGTCAGTGCGGCAGCGGCTTCCCGTTTTGGGCTCGATTGTTTTTCTCCGCCGAGTCTTGAAGGCCAGTGGTTGACAATAAAAGTGTACCCGTTCGCCGGCCAATATTCCCGAAACGACTAATTGGTCGCGAGTACGTAGGTTGGGGAATTGAGGGGTATGAAGTCGTGCGCTACGGCTCGATTCGAGTGTAAATTGGTCTTTGTCATATATAAGACCCACATCGATTCCTCTAAAATCGGGAGAGTCGTAATGTACGATTCCATAGTTTCGTTTGGATAATTCGCCGGTATGAATCAAATCTTCCAATACTTGTTCGTTTTCTATTTCCGATACGCCGATAACGGCAGGTCCGTTTTTTAATTTGAATGGGCTGCTGTTGTCTGTGGCAAAATTGCTAATCGCATAAGCTAGGTTGTTGAGTTTATTCCGATATTTTAATCCGCCCCAACGGTACGACCCCGAAGGAGTAAATTCTTCGTCGTTCGTATTCGGCTGATTAATCGTGTCGAACAGGTTTTCAAGATTGTAGAATGCTACCGCATATATAGCGTATTGTTTCTTTTGTGCTTGTGTAACAGTCACTCCTGTCAAGAATACGGCTAATAGCAAGAATCCTATTTTTTCATAGTTCGTGTGGAATTTTGTTTTTGAAATTTTCGACTTAAATTAAAATGTGGCGCAAGATAACTCTAATTTGACAAATAAGCGAAATTTTTTTAGGAATAAATCTCTATCGGTAGGAAGAAATGCGTTTAAAGACATCTTTCCATGTGCGACGTTCGTAAGAATCATATATCATCATTAGCTCTAATGTTTGTGATGGAGATAATGTATTAGGACGATGGGTGAGATATGATTTAGCAGTTGTCGTTTAGAAAGGTATTTTTAACATAGTGATAGGTTTAATAACTTGAAAGTTAGCTTATTTCCCAAAATTTCTTGCATTTTGTCCGATAATTAACATTTTATATAGGGTTACAATTTAACACGATTGTAATAAATATTCCCAACGTAGAAGTTTGTTTAATGGAAAATAATCTTTTAATTTGCAAATTCCTTTTTTACCCCTCGATAAAAGGGGGGGGATAGGGTTGTAAACATAAACACAGTTATAATTAAACCTTTTGATGTAATGAATCGTAAACTATGGTTATTAATGACATGGCTTCTTGTCGTACCGGCTTTTGTTCAGGCCGCTTCGGTAAAAAAGGCGTTGTCGTTGACTATGAAACAAACAAACCTATTGCGAATGTAAAAGTTGCGATACGGGACGTCGGCTGTTACGGATTTTGACGGAAATTTTGAGTTGAAGAAAGTTAGGCAGGGTCTGTGGTTGTTGTATTTACGGCGGCTGATTATAAGGCTTATTCTGTCGACTTTGTGGTAAATGACGGCGTAAATACCTTTGAATGCTTCTTTGCAACCTAAGAAAGTAGACAATACACTTAATCAACAGGCTCTCGAAGATAATATTTTCGAGCTCGACGAGTCGGCGATAGACGACGAGGGCAGTGCCGCATCTCAATCGGCATCCTATCTGTCCGGCGCTGCCGACGATGTTTATTTGCAAGCAGCCAGTTATTCGTATAGCCCCATGCGTTTTAATGTGCGGGGATATGAACAACGGGAATCTTCTACCTATATAAACGGACTTAACTTTAATGATTTGGAACGCGGCCGTTTCAGCTATTCGAGTCTCGGAGGATTGAACAATGCCATGAGAAATAAAGATGCCGTGAATGGTCTTGAAATGCCGGGATATGCTTACGGTTCTTTGGGAGGAACGACGAACATCAACACGCGGGCAACCAACTATGCAGCAGGTACGAATGTAAATGCCGCTTATACGAATCGTGCTTATAAATTGCGCGGACAGGCTATCTACTCGACCGGCATTATGGACAACGGTTGGGCTTTTACCGGGTCGGTCGTTTATCGTTGGGCCGACGAGGGACGCACGGAAGGAACCTTTTACAACTCTTTCGGCTATTTCCTTGCTGCCGAGAAAGTATTGGGCGACCATCGATTTGCTCTTGACGACGTTCGGTGCACCGACCAAACGGGCACAGTCGGCTGCCGTTTCACAGGAGGTTTACGATTATCGGGGAATTTATTACAATCCTTATTGGGGATATCAAGACGGAGAAAAGCGTAATTCCCGCATTGTCCACAGCTATGACCCTACGGCAATTTTTAATTGGGACTGGAAAATCGACGATGAGAGCAAATTGTCTGCCGGCGTAGGATTCCATTACAGCCAATACAGTAATTCGGCGATAGCTTTTTATAACGCGCCCGATCCCCGTCCCGATTATTACCGTAATTTGCCCAGTTGGCAATATTATCAGTTGGCGGTAGATGGTCCCGACGATGTTTATAATGCCTATTACAAAGAGGTGAATAAGGGATTGGCCAATCAGATTGCCGATTTATGGAGAGCCGGCGATCCTAACGTTACCCAGATTAATTGGAATGCGATGTATAGCGCGAACTATACCAACAATGCCATTAATCCCAACGGAAGTGCCAAGTATATTTTGGAGCGTCGTCACAACAATTTGATGGAAATACCTTTGAACTTTTTGTACACCAATCAGTTGAATAGCGAACTCAAATTGACGGCCGGTATCGAAGCCAAATATGCGAAAGGAATGCACTACAAAACCGTCGATGACTTGTTAGGGGGCTAATCAGTGGATCGATATAGACCAGTTTGCCGAACGTGACTTTACCGACAATCAGGACATTATCCAGAATGATTTGGACGACCCGAACCGAGCTGTTTATAAAGGTGATAAGTTCGGATATAATTACAATATGCATGTTATCAATGCTTCGGCATTTATACAGAACGATTGGAAATTACCCTTGTTCGATATCTATTATGCCGCACGTTTATCCTATACCTCTTTCCAACGAGAAGGTTTGATGAGAAACGGTCGTGCCGAGGTTATTGGAGCCCGGTCTAAGGGCTTCGGTAAACAGATGTATTTTATAGATCCCAGTATCAAGGCCGGTATCGTATATAAGATAGACGGACATAATCGTTTGTCGTTAAATGCTTTGGCGGAATCTCGGGCTCCGTTGGCCGGTTATGCCTATGTAGCGCCTCGTATTAAAGATACTCGTATCAGAGGTTTGAAATCGGAGAAAGTATTCTCGGCCGATTTGACCTATCAATTGAATACATCGATTGTAAAAGGTCGGGTAACAGGATTCTTCACGGAATTCCGCGATGGCGTAGAAAGTACGGGATATTATCACGATGAGTTCCGAACGTATGTAAATCATACATTGTCGGGCGTGAATAAACGTCACTTCGGTGTCGAGGCCGGTGTGAGTGTGAAGTTGAACAGCAGCTTCACTATATCGGCGGCAGGAACGTATGGCAGCTACAAATATACCAACGATTGTATGGGAACGATGAGCGCCGAGAACGGTATGAATCTCTTTACCGAACAATTGCCGGTTATAGTCGACGGGCGGGCCGCTTCGACCGATTATACCGAAAAAGTTTACACCGAAGGTCTTCATGTGAGCAACGGTCCTCAGTTGGCCGCAAGCATTACGCTGGATTATTTTCACCCGAAGATGTGGTTTGCCGACATAACGCTTTCTTACTTCGATAACAATTACCTCGATTTCTCTCCGTCGCGTTTCACGCACATGAATATGTATGGCGGAAAATATCCCAATGAAGTAGGATTGGAGCAGAATTACAACGGTTATCGCATTATCGGTATCGATAAGAATGGTCAAACTTCTATGGTTTGGAGCTTTGATGAAAAGACTGGTAAACCTGTTCTTGTTAGAGACTATACCGGGAATAAAGTTCCGATATCGTTAAGTACTACAATCAGAAGGAGATGATCGGTTCGCAGGAGAAACTTAAAGGCGGGTTCTTACTCGATGCTTCGGTAGGTAAATTGATTTATCTCAACAATCGTAAGCAACAGTTGAATATCAACCTTAGCTTCAATAATATTCTCAATAATACCAGCATGATTACCGGCGGTTATCAACAAGGTCGTGTCAGCCGGGATAACAAGAGTGTAACCAAGGATATACAATCGGTGGACAAATTCCCCAATAAATATTATTATGCTTGGGGCTTCAATATGTTTATCAATGTCGGTTTCAAATTTTAATAAATCGTTTAGAGTATGAGACAATTAAAATATATCGGTGTCGTATTTGCAGCTCTTATGCTGTTTACGGCGTGTGAAAAAAGAGTTCGATGCCATTCCCGAAGATTTTGCTACGGTTCCCGAGGGCAGCGATGAGGCTTGGCCCCAGACGGTAACCATTCACGACCTTATCGAAAATTTCGATACGAAAGAGGGCCTGTTTACAATCGATACGATCGATTCTCCCAACGACATTATCGTTAGAGGCAGGGTGATTACCGATGACCGTGCGGGCAACATATATAAATATTTCGTTATACAAAGTCTGGACGATGACCATACTTGTTTGAAAGTTTCGGTCGATGCCGGCAGTCTTTCGGGTATGTTGCCGTTGGGACAAGTGGTGGCCATTCGCTGTAACGGGCTGGTTTTGGGACGTTATGCGGCAGCACCCCAGTTGGGAGTACGCGGATATCGCAACGACAATAAGATTCGTGAAGAGCCCGGGCGTATCCCTTTATACGCTGGCGATGAAACATATCCAGAAGATAGGAACTCCCGACCCTTCTAAAATAGTCGTGGAAGAAAAGACTTTGAAAGAGATCACCGAAATGGACAAATATGGTTATTTCAAAATCGTGAAGATTAAAGATGTCTATTTTACAGGATACGATTCCGATGGAAAGAAATTGAACGATGAGATTCTTCCGTTCCCGTCGGACGGAAAGAAGTGACGGCCGCTTTGGCGAAGTACGCTTTGAACCCTATTTTTGCGCCTTCTACTTATAGTGCCGATAAAAAATATAATATCGGGTTCCCGCGTTCTCGGGTGATTGCCGATGACAGTGGCAATACGGTAGATGTATATATCTCAACCAGTGAATACGCCCGGTTTGCCGATCGTCGCATT
>VOFI01002826.1_pt1 | contig 31607 bp, 58 predicted proteins | sample 5384131 | NCBI WGS metagenome assembly VOFI01 (sample SAMN12384728, study PRJNA508395) | human gut metagenome | isolation source: healthy gut H | host: Homo sapiens
ATTAATGACAACTTTTTCTTCTCCTTCAAAGCGGTAAACATGGGTTTCATCAATCATGATGGATTCTTCCCATACATCCTTTACTGTCTCTGTAAGGTCAAAATTTTCGAAATGCAGCGTATTTCTCCGCTGTCTCCCCTGGCCAGAAAAAAAAGCAGCTGTTCAATGAGATTCTTCATATTCTCCGATTCATTTTTGATAGCTTCTATGCTCTCATCCAAGATCTGCTCGTCCTCTTTTCCCCATCTGTCCAGCATATTGACGTAGCCTTGGATGACGGAAATCGGCGTCCGCAGCTCATGGGACGCATCAGAAACAAAGCGGTCCTGCTGCCTGTGGCTTTCCCGCATTCTTGCGAGCAGGTTATTGATAGCGATTTCAAGACTTTGCAGGTCTTGGTCTCCAGTGTGTACCTTTGCATCTGGCATTTCCGGATTTAAGTTAGAAATCGCCTGCTCAAAGTTTTCAAACTTTTCACTATCAAAGGCCATATTGCTCAGCTGCTCCGTTTTCATTGCGATATCGTTAAGCGGCCGCATGCGCATTCTGACTTTTTCGTATTGAAAAGTTCTCCAATCAGAGTCGCTCCTTGTATCAGCAGAAAAACGATGGCCGGCACCCTGACCAGGTCGAACACCTTGTAAATGTAGTAACCGTATACCTTGCCAGCCTCCGTCTCTATGATATATTGAATCTGCCGAAATTCATTACCCGTAAAGTATCTGTCGTCCACCACGACTCCTTCTGACAGAGCGTTCTCCCGCCATACGAAAAAGGTGACTGCTATCAGAACGACCAGTACCACGTCTATCATAAGAAAGTTGGCAAACTGTTTCAGCCAGAAGTCAAAGTTGATCCTTCTGGCTATGGATGTCATCTTGTTGTTATTTTCACTCATTCAATCAGTCCTCTTTGATCACGTAGCCTACGCCACGCACCGTCGATATAAACTTAATCCCCAAATCGATCGTCGATTTTAGAGCGGATATATCTGACGTACACGTCGATAATGTTCGTCTCCCCCATATAATCATATCCGCAAACCGTATTCATCAGCTGGTCCCTGTTCAATACGATGTTTTTATTTTCCATCAAAAAGTGTGCACCAGCTCATATTCTCTGTTGTTCAGTTCTATTATTTCATCCCCGTAAGTAACCCTCATGTCTGTCGATATCCATGGTCACGCCTTTTTACACTCATTTTACGCGTCTTGCGATCTGTGCTGGCCCTCGTCTTAAAGATGACTCTGATCCTGGCTAAAGTTCTTCGATGGCAAAAAAGGCTTGGTGATATAGTCGTCCGCTCCGGCGTCAAGACCGGAAACTTTGTCCATGACCGCATCCCTGGCAGTGAGCATGATGACTGGTATATCAGAAGTCCTGCGCAGTCTGCGCAGGACCTCCAGACCATTGAGCTCCGGCAGCATGACGTCAAGCAGGATCAATTCATATTCGCCGCTCTCCGCCAGGGTAAGTCCCTCTTCCATTAAAAGACTTTGTTACTTCATAACCCTCGTGGGTTAATTCCAGCTCTACAAATCTGGCAATTTTTTCTTCATCTTCTATGAGTAAAATTTTACGTGACATCTTTCATCTCCAACTTCCTGGTATTAACTCTTAAACTCTTTTTTCATGGACTCACAGGCTTCGGCAGCTTTGTCGCAGGCCTTGTTCACATCCACAGACTTGGTAATGTTCCCTCTGAAGGAATATCTGAATCCGCAGAAGAGTCCGACTACGAGCAGCGGCAGAACAATCCAAAATGCGAATAACAGCAGCAGCGCTAAGACGATGACCGGCACCGACATGATCTCCTCATTATGCTTTGCCACGATAAAGAAGTTTTCACAGCCCTTCTTAATCATGCGGCCGCACCACTTGAGGAATTTCTTTACGATATCGCCAAAGGATTCATGATCCTCTGTTTCATAAGTCTTTGCCGCTTCTATCAGCTCCATACTTTGTGTCCTGCTCAGGCTTTGACGTATAAACTTGTTTTTCCGGTCTCTTGATCTTCCCCTGATTTTCCAGATATACGATAGCGTCCAGTACATCTCCGCCTGCAGCCTCCAATGCTTCTTTTGCCTCCTCATAGGTTACGCCTGTTTTTCTCTCTTATCTTTTTCAACTCTTTCTAACTGATTCATTTTTTTTCTCTTCCTTTCTAATCTTAACTCTTTTATTCCGGTTTCCCTTTTCTGTACCTATATAGTACCTCTTCCAAATTAATGAAAAATGGGAGAAAGATTAAAATTAGATTAAGATTTGATGATATTAACAAATATCCAATCTTCTTAACATATTATATAAACGTTTAAATTTCAACATTTTAATCCATAGTTATTATAAATCTATATCCATTTATAGTTTGTTCTATACAGTCATCACCGTCTTGCGTGGACAAACCGTGGACAAAATCCACTTCATAATAAGCAACGCCCACCCTATCAAAAAGGTGGGTTTTGCTTTATTATTTTCCTTTTAAGCAAACGTTTATAGACTGCAGTTCCAACTCTACTGCCAGTTTCCGATCTGAATTGATGGTTTTAGACGTTAATTCACTCTCAAGTGATTTTTTTATTTCTATGAAATCGTCTTTCCGAATCGGCATAACGCACCTCTCAGTAGCTCAATAATACATCTTACAAGATAATAATAGCACATAAACACTATATTCAAAAGAAAAAAATAAACCGTTATTATTTTAGGGCAATTCCCCATAAAGTATAGTATAATGGAATCAGATTTTTGTTTTTTGAGTTGGAGATTATCATGATAAATATTGGACAAGTACAACCAGAAAAAAGTGAGTGGGCACAAACGAAGATATGCAGAACTGTTGGGAGCAGAGACAAAGGATCTTAGTATAAAGGCGGCCGTAGAAAATGATGCTAACTACCTGTCGGCAGACTATCTGATATCGGACCGTATGCTAAAATATTATATTGAACAGAGAAGGAGCTGAAACAATGGTAAAATTAAACTTAGAAGAACTATTACTGAAAAATGGCAGAAGTAGATACTGGCTTGTGACACAACTGGAATCAAACTACACGGTCATCAACAGAATGATTCATGGTGAGACAACTGCAATCAGTTTCAGCACAATTGAAAAGCTGTTAAGATTGTTTAATTGCCGCATTGATGAGCTTTTGTAGACGATGGTAAAAAAGCCAGTCGCTAAGACTGGCTAACCTTATATTAAGCAGAAAATGACAATAGATACGCTCAGACATTCTATCATCCCTATTCAATTCCTTCTAGCAAGTATTCATACGAGACATGGAGTTTTTTGAAAAGGCCCGGAGTTCAAAGTCCCCTGACGGAGCGCTGGTTTGTTTCTATTCTGGTAATAACATTCTTATCTATGTCACAGCCCAATAATTGCAGCTCCCTCGCAAGATCTCTTTGAGAAAGCCCTGCTGCATTGCGGGCTTGTCTCAGTCGTTCCGCTATAATATTTTTTTTTGAATCCACTTGTATTGGTTTGAAGCATATTTGATTAATCCTTCCCCTGTAAATGTTTAGAGTCTATCTCTCATTATTAAAGTCCTGCAGCATTTCATCTATGGTTACCTTTAGCGCTTTACAGAAACACGCCAACTCATAATCCGTAACAATACGAGCGTTCCTCTCAATCTTGCTAATCATCTGCTGGTCTATATTGATACCGAAAGTCTGCATCTTTGCTGCCAATTCGCCCTGCGTCAAATGATTTTCTTTTCTTAAAGCTCTCAGTCGTCTGCCTATGATATTCTTGTTGTCTCCAAAATTTATCTTTTTTCATTGTCCACCTACGTTAATGTAATGTATTTCCCTTGACTTTATCATTAAATCTGCGTTATAATACGTCACATAAACGTATCACGTCAGATGTAGAGCATGAATAACGATAGACATATGGACATGAATTGATACCTCTACTATCCTTTTAGTTTGTCATAAAAAGTCCCGCAGCATCTCGTTCACGCCCACTCCTAAAGCCTGGCAGAAACAGATCAGCTCATAATCGGTCACTATGCGTGTATTCTTTTTCAATCTTGCTGATCATCTGCTGATCCAGATTTACGCCAAGGGTCTGCATTCTTGCTGCAAGCTCACCCTGTGTTAGTTTTCTCTCAGACCTTATACGTTTCAAACTATTGCTGATTATATTTTTGTCATTACCGAAGTTTATCTTTTCATACTGTCACCCTTACGTTAATATGCCGTATTTTCTTGACTTTAACATAAATTTCGCGTTAAGTTACGTTACATAAACGTAACAATAGATGTGATCAGTAAAGCATCGAAGAGTATGTTACAAGTATATGAATTTAACGAGGTAAAGCAAAATGGACTATATGGAATTTATGAACAGGAATAAACTAGACTATGAGATTGTAAAGCTGAAACATGCAGGTAAGACTTTTCAAGAGATAGGAAACCAATACAAATTATGTGGAGCTGGCATAGCCCATAAATATCGCAAATTTCTATTCAGGCTGTTCAAATGTTACCACCAGTTTCTTAGTAGTAATGGCATTATGGACGCATATGAGTTTTTAGAATTCTATGTAGCATCGCTATCACAATCGCTTATATGGAGCATATGCACGATGACTCCCTAAGCTGTTCTCAGGCACGGCGAACCCCCTCTTCTGGCAGAATTTTATACGGATATTCCGCCTTTTAGGAATCTGACGGAAAGGACAGGTAAAAACATTTGAGACGCGAATAGTTGAAGAAAAAGACCAGCAAAATAAAACCTATGCGGACATAGGCAAAGCATTAAACCCTAACGGCAGATAAGGTTAAAAGAATGTATCAATTCTATTATCATCAGAAATGTTTAAAAGCTATAGAAATCATCGAGCCTATGGTAGATTTCTCATTTATAGACTATATTTTTTGACTATTCCTATTATCCTCAGGTGAGGTGGCAACTGATTAAGGAAGAATACTCAGATTTGATACAGGGTTTGATAGACTAAAATCTTGTATAGCTTCCGACAGTATCGCAAACGACGAAATAGAACTAGCCAGAAATCTACTCCCTGGCTAGTTTTCATTATTTAAATTATAACAGTGTTTGTCTTATATACATGATTCGACATTAAAATCATAAAGATCTGATTTGCCACCAAATTTAATTTTATTACGGTCACAATACTCTTTAACTGTGTCAACATACCATAGTGGAGCTAATGGATGCACCAGTACATCCTCTATAAAATTACCAATATCGATGTTTATATCTACATGTATAGGTTGTTTATATGTATTAGAATCATTTGAAATGTTAAGCCCCCCGACAAAAGCTTTCTATATTCCTTTTTTCATGCTCAAAATCTTTTTCTTTTATAACGAAACATTTCTAGCATACTGAAGGTTTCTCCTTTTTGCTATCTACACTTAAGCACTCTTCTAATTGTTTTTTAGTTTAGTATTGGTATAATGCATAGATTGAACCTCTATTACCTTCTCTTCGAACGTCAAAGACTCAAGTTTTTCCTTTGAAGTTTGTATCATTATTGCCTTATTGCCATAAGAATAAATACTCCACATTGGTACAAAATCCCCTCTGGCACACCACCTCTGACATTTTATCAGAAAGGCCGCAGGGGACTGCAACAAACCCACAAAATTATGACGGCCAAGTTCCGATGCAATTTCTTTCATTCGGCTCCGTCCTGCTTCATACTTTGCTGCCCTATATAATACCCCCTCATATGTATCTTCCCATGCGTCTATTGGTGATACAAACGTCAAAGTTCTACTCTGTACCATATCAACAAAACTTCAAGCGGTATATATCTGTATAACTTCATATCTCTTACCTACCTTTTTATTATAGATTATACCGCATCAAGAAAAAAATCAATAAGTACGCTTCATACTCTCTCAGCGTATTTATTTGTAATCGTGATCCAACCACCGTCTTTAAGCTGTCCGCGGCTCTTCTTCTTATTGGTCTTGACAATCTCATAGGATTTTCCCTTTGTGAGAAGTCCGATGCGCTTTGATGTCAGCAGAGAAGACTTTCTCACGATCAGGTTTCCTTTTGCCCTGATCTTTTGATGCTGCCCCGTCAGCTTGGCGTGGAGCACCTTCCACTTTGGTGGTTCAATATACGGATAGGGACAGAGTTTGCCGTTTACATCGAAGTGCCTGATGACGTGGTCATCGTCAATGCCCAGCCGCTTCTGGATCGCCTGCACCAAATCCGCCGTGTTTTTAATGGTCTTTTTTCTGTGATATACAGCTTTCCCTTGGCGTTTTTTCTTGCAGCACATCTCGATGCTGACGCTGTTCTGATTGGTGCACCTGCCAAAGAGGCTGCTACCATATTTTGCATAGGGGCTGCCCTGGTCGAGAAGGCCGTGACTTCCCACCGCCCAGGCGATGTCTCTTTCTCTGACCGACTTGACGATGTGGGTGTCATTGACAAAGTAATGGGCGGAGGCACCTCTGTCCCCGCCCTGAAAATAGGTGCCGTTGTTGACAGCCGTAGACGCCGCGCCGACCCAGTGAATCACGATATATTTGATCTTACGGCCGGACGCTTTGTCATGGTTGTACTTTGTCAGCATCTCGGTGACCTTTAGCATGAACCGTCACCGTCCTTTGGTCTGTCATATGTAAGTGCTTGTGCACTATCGGTCATGCCGGCAGTGGTCGGGTCGCTCACAACGCCGATAATTGCCAGCAGGGTAAATACCGTGTTGATGATGTCAATCAGCTTGTCCGACAGTACATCGGGTGCCCAATCCACACCAAACAGCGCAAGCACAGCCTGTACCGCCAGTAACAATGCTGGCACTACAGCCAGCCAGAAGTTCTTGTTTCTAATTCTTACTTTCCAATTAATCATTCCGTACCTCCATTCTCCAGGTCTGCAATACGGTGGTGGGCAACGTCCATCTTCTCTTCATAGACGTCTGCCACCTTCTCCAGGTTGTAGACCCTCTCTACTAAGTTGTTGTGTTTATTAACCTTCTGCTCCAGCTCCTTGAGCCGGTACTCTATTAAGCTGATTGTCTTGTCATGCTGCTGCTTGGTCGCCTTATGTTGATAATAGTTATTTATTGTGCACACCATGATTGCAACAGTACCTGTAATGATTGCCTCTAACATTATGCCTCCTGCTCTACGTACTCAGTCCACCCATATACCCCCGGCTCCCAGGTATTGCCGTCTACGTCAGATGTCCATTTCTTATTATTGCGAGTGACCTTTGCGCCTCTGCCATAAGCGTCATGCGCACCCTGTGGCTGCACCCACTGCGGCCATTCTTCAAGATATACTTTTTAAAGATCGCTGGCACCTGGTCCGGCGGATAAAGGTTGTCCCCCTGCAGGGGTATAGACCTCATAGAGTATACCCTCCCATGAGCGTCTGTCGCCAATTTGTAACTGCTCCCCATGCACCCATGTCTTGTACCAGTCTACGTTTGCCTGCGCCACTTCCGGCGGGGCTGTGGGCAGTGCGCCCTTAAGCAGGGCTACCAGTTCCTGCTGCTTCTGTGTTAGCATTGTTTTTCACCTCCTGTTGTATCTCTTTTATGGTCTCGTCCTTTATTTGGCCCATGATTACAGGGTCTATGTCATAGGCAGAGGGTTTGCTCCAGTTTGTATTTTCGTAGAAACCCCGGGGTTCCGCATAACAGAATCTGCCCGGAGAAATATCATCGGGTGTTCCATCAACGGCGAACACGTTTATACAATTTATAGGATACGACACATTCGTCTCGGGTATAAAGGGGTCGCCGTTGCACAGATATTTGATATCGTTACTGAAATCTGCAATTGAGTCATCCTCTCTCCATGTGATTAGATACATTGTCTCGTCCTCCTGTTGGTTAATTTAATCCTGACCGGCTCCCCTGCGTCTGCGGAATTCCCCGCTATGAATTGGGGATACACTGACACCCTGTCAACTGATGCAGTGAAGCCTCCCCTGTATTCTGTCAATGTAATTTCGGTGCCGTCTCTGCCCCATCTCAGAGTTTTTTCTGGAAACCTATATACCAGCGTATAATCCGTGAGTCGTTCCACGACGCTTGCTTCTCGCGGATAAGATAAGGACAAATACTGTGCCCCATTCGGAAGTATGATTTTATTGTCAACCCCGGAGGTTGCCAATATAGGCGCAGGCTCTGACAAGCAGGTAGTTACAGGCATCGCCATCGTAGCAAGCCTGCACGCGAATGTAAGCACATGGTTCACCCTGTCTAACTTAACGGCAGCGGTATATTGCGTGAAAAAGGGCATGTTATTATATCAGCATCCTCCGCCACCTGCCCTGCGGACATATAAGTCCCGCCCGTACTGAACATGTTCAAGCGGGGCGCGCTGCCTATGGAACCATCCGGTTTCTGATATATAGCAACACATTCTGCCCTGTAGTCAGGCCGGTTGGGGTCGCTGAAGTTTATTCCTGTCAGTATCTTATGGTCTCCCGCATCATAGAAGAAGGGGCCGTTGCCAAAGCTCCCCAGAGGGGTAACGACCACATTGTTAATATCAGTTACATCAAGATCTGTATAGTAGGTCCACGATGAGTTGTGGCTTACAATGAGTATATGGTTATCAAATATGGCCCCTCCTTTATATGGAAATGTTTTGTAATGTCCGGACTCATAGAGGCTGTTTGGAAGAGAAACCGTTTTTCTGCCGTAATAATGGTAAAGTCGTCCTCATATGAGCCGGCTAACAGCACTGAGGGATTACCTGAAGAAAATCCATAAGAGTATTCTGCTATAAATTTTTTTCTGTCCGGGTTCCACAAGCAGCTTGCGCATCGCCGGACATCCCAAACCGCTTCTTTCCGAGTCAATAAGGACTTTCGGGGGGATGGCTGGTCCATACGCCGTCTACCTTCTCCACAAAGACCGCCAGAAGCATAAATTTCGTTTCATAACGGCTGGGATCATATGTATAATTACCGTACATACAGAGCAGAAGATCATCGTCTATAGCCGCCATCACAGGCGCAGAAAAATCTTCATAGCTGCCCGTAATGGAAAAAATTTTCCTACCGTTATGGGTGTGCTTGACGAGGCGCTTAAATCTACGGTCAGGAAATCGCCATGCTTTATCCGTTCAGCCGCGGTTGCGTCTGTTACCATATATGACTTATATGGCACCCCCCGACATTATTTTACATTTTCCCATCTTCAACTACCTCCTGCTGTATTTCTCTCATTCCTTCATTTTTGATTTCTTCAATTACTTCATTTGGCAGGTTCCACTTGTTGGGCTCCACATATTCGGGGTTCCTTACGAATCCCCTGCCTCCCATGTACACGTATCTACCGACGGAATAATCTCCAGGCATGACGCCTATTTCATAAGCATGGAATCTCTCTGCATCATACTTCATCCCGTCACCAATAAGGACTCCGTCTTGCACGGATACGGACTCAACTATGGAGACTGACAGGCTGTTGCTGTCCTGCGTGATGCTATACATAGACCTTCACCTCCTCAAGGTATCGTTTCTTCTGTACTGCCATGCCGTTCAGCGCCGGCTCTGTCGTCCTCTCTGCCACGCCGTTGTCCCTGTAGAGCCTGATGTAGTCGCTTCCTGTACGTGTGTTCGGCTCGGATACATACTCCAGTCCGTGCGGTGTGACGCTCCCCCGGTACCACACACACAGGGAAGGGCTCCATATATCCATTACTATACCGGCATACAAGCCCGCCGTCGAAGACATGGTATCTGTGGCTCATGGATGTCGGAGTCTCTATAACCACATATTCACCATCAGCCGTCTTATGGATAAATCCATACTGTGTTGCCATATTGGCACATACAAAAGCATGCCTCGACCTTATCACAGTGCGTTTTGCTGTGTCATATATAAGCATATTGTCTGCCACTGCCGGGCTTGGACATGCAAACATGATGCGATTGCTCGCCCTGTCATGCAGAGACAGGATACAATTTACATTGCTCGGCGACATCATGCCGTCAATGGCAGCTACCTTCTCCAACCCGCCTGTGCCATATTCATATATCCCTCCCCTGAAGACGGGATATATGCTACGAACCTCCCATGCCCTATCGGAAAGACTGCCAGGCTACCCGAATTTACCAGGTCGTTAAAGGACTCATCGGATGATACGATGTTAAGGCTGCTGTCAAGCAGTCCGGTGAAATACTTGGTCCTATAGCTTTGACCATAGTATGCTGACAGAAAGAGGTTACCCTTTTCATCAACGCTACAGAGCCTTATATTGACAGAATTGATGCTGTCGCGTGAAAGCGTGACCGTCTTCGTTCCGTCAGAAAGATACCATCCCGACTTATATGAACCATCATTGCAATAGGTAAAATACAACCTGCCGTTATATGCGCCGAGGAAGTGGACCACCACTTTAGCATCATCCACTTTATACGAATCGTAGATTGGCGTAACAGTGATGGCTGTGCCGGAAATGACCGCCCTGGCGGCGCTTATGTATATATGGTCACTGGATCGGTAAGGATACCCTGCAAAAATAAAGCTGCTTTCAGTGTCCGGGAACACCCTGGTAGACGTGTCGAACACCGACGGCATATGTTCTTCCGGAAGAATGTTCAGGGGCAACACTCCGCTGAGCACCCTTGCAGCAGTGCCAAACTGCCTCTTACTGAAACTGTATACCGCCGCATATATATCATAACTCATGGTATCGATATAGGCGCTCGCCGTAACGAGTATGCGGTCATCGTCTATCCTGTACGACCTCCCCCACTGTCATATCGCGGTAACTGCTCTGTGCGCTTTTCCCGAAGATGTTCGGGGTGTTGAGAATCGTATTTTTTGTACAACTTACAATAAAAGCCATGTTCCGTATGACATCCTGCATGACCGTCTTCATCTGAAGGGGTTCCATTAGGCACCTTTAGTCCCCCCCCGCTGATTTTGCCTTACCCATTTTCGCTCGCTCCTTCCTGTACTTCGGCGATTGCCGTGTTTTTGATTTCCTGCACTACGCTGTCAGGCAGGTCCCATTCGTTAGTGTTCCCCATAGAACCGTCCTGTTCCGTGTAACAGTACTCCTCTGCGGCAACTTCATCCGGCACGTTTTCCACGTATACGACATGTGTGTTCTCCGAAAGATATGCCTGGTCGCCGATGAACGGGTATCCGTTACTCTGATACTGTATCTGTTCTCCCCATGTTTCGTATGATTGCCGTGACGTTATCGATTATCAAATACATATATGCTGCCTCCTATGTAAATAATGTTTTTTACCTTACCCCGTCTAGTACTATTTGCAGGTTTTGTTTTGTAACCCCATCAACTGTACAGTATCCTTTTTAACTATACTGGTGATATTTGTGCCTCAACCAGGCTATAGCACAGTCTTCTCTTGCTATCGTTAAATAATATAGGGCGGTATTGTCTTTTAGCAGTCTCATGTCCGTACATTTTTTTTTGTTTAGGCCTGCCCCTCCGACATCAAATACCTGTGTATCGGTATGTGACAGTCCTGCCAAGCAAAAACATAATGCTCCGCGCCAAACGCCCGTTATAAGTAATCAGACCCAGTTTCGGCAGCAGATCATGAGCTCCGGCACATCAGTATATAACTGTCCGACATAACTAAGAGCATCCACGTGATTCAGGACGGTCAGTTCGTTATCTGCATACGACAGGAAATACCTCCCTTTCCTGACCCGGAGATTGCCATATGAATTTGTTGGCCGAACCCTGCAACTGGATGCGGTGTGGTAAAACCATATCCTCCGTGCGGATAACTGCATAAATTGAGCGTTTTCCCCAAACTGATGGTATAATCTTTTAACATGCAGTACGCTTACCGCAGGTGGTGAAAATTCTCTGGCGCTCCAAGAAGTGTTCCATTGCCTACATCTGCAAAACTATAGAAACTGCCGTCATATGTCGACTTTAATGTCAGGTTTCCGGCATCATCCACCGCGTATACGTACGTTGCCGCTCCATAAGGAACTCGGCCTGCAAGAAAAGAAAAGGGGTATCCCTGTTTATATGCAAATATAAAGGGACGATGATATGCCGAAACCTGTGTAACGGACATCTGCCTGATCACGATAGCCGGACGCGATGTCAAGGATATAGATATTGCAGCCATTGGCTATACCCCCGTATAGCCGCTATGACCGCAAATCGATTGGTACTTAACCTGCATAAACCCATGTCCGATGCAGCAGTTAAATCCGATACGCTGATCACTTTCGGCATATTTCCGGATATGTCCAGCACTACAGCGGTCGCCCGGCCAGTGGCATAATCGCTGTCATCAATGCCTTTTATGAAAGCGCAGAATAAATGTTTTCATCAATATCCTCGGTCTTTACATATGTATATCCTCCTTTGTAGGTACTCGTATTGTCAATCAGTACGCCTGTAGAACACAATGAGCTTGTACTCTTGTTTTCTATGCCGACCAGGGTATCCGGAGGTATTCGCTCCCCATCAGAATAGAAATATGCCTCAATGGAATCACTGACTCTGTTGCCTGCACCTCCTGCTATCTTGCTCTTCCCCATATCACACCCCCACAAATCTAACATTAAAAGATATATCCGGCTTATCCAGTGCGCGGAAGATGACGTAACCATCAAAGGTCCCCGCCTCCATGATCAGCCCGAAGGCCGCACGCTCATCTTCTGCCAGGGTGGCATTTGTGATCACCAGGTCCAGCAGAGGGTTATATACCGCCTTCATTCCGGCAACGTTTACGCGGTTCTCATACCATCCTGCCAATGTCGGCGTTGATGACCATCCGGATGCGGGCACTGTGGCAGTCAGTATCTGCACGGCCTTGTTAAATGCCTGATCGAATGTCCCCGCCCATACCTTGTCTTATTGCCTTCTGACAGTGTGAGCACCGAATTTATATCCTCTGAGCATTATCAAGCTTCGCTTTATATGCTACAGTAAAGTCGTTAGATGACAATCCTTTTCCGGCTGCTTTATCTACCTTTTTTATCCACGCCGTCTGCATCGCCGTAGATACTGGCTTGTTTGCATCGGACGTATTATCTACGCTGCCTAATCCGACATCTATTTTTTGTAACCCCATGCGGGTTGCCGCTGGTCTTTACACTATGGTCATAGGCTGCCTTGCCCCTGTCTCCTCGATAAGCCGTCTGAGCTGTCTCGCCCAGGGCAAGTTTCGCAATTTCTGGTAATTTTCTTCAGGCACATTGCCTTGAGCATCTAACACAGGATACCTCTTATCAGCCTCATCTGTGTAATCATTCCCACATCAGCAACCTGCACAACAAACATCATCTGTATCTGATACCTTTTATTTTAAGGTTCCACTGGATAGAAAAAAGCGGGCTGTTCTTTTTCTGATGGCACCTCTTCACCTTCCTCTGTCGATGTCTGACAGATCATGTAGAGAATTTCACCCTCGTCAGGATCATCTGCAAAAAACACCGATTTGGTACATACTGTACTTCAAATCAATTCCCTCATTGGATAACTTTTACTGGCAGCATTATGGCTGCATAGTCATCAGTTGCTGCTTCTCCCCAGACTTAAAATCTGTTTCGGCAGAGCAAGTTCTGTCTGCTCCCTCAGTAATAGCGGGCTTACCCTTCCTTCTCCAGACATTGCTTTCGTGATTGTCAGTGGTAATGTTCTACTTATCAGTTTCGCATCGAGAGCCAGGCCCTTATTTGTGCGGATAAAATCTATCCATGTCGCCATCATTCCACCCTCCTGTACATTATAAATTTTCTTAACGCTTGCAGCACCTGCAGTATATTTCATCATTCAGTATCATAAAAAAGATAGATGATCTCAGGGTATATATCAAATGTGATGGTTTAACCCGATCGATTTCCCTTTACCACTGCCCTTCTTGTAGCCTGACTCATATAACCGATACAGGTAATCGTAAAATGATTCTTGCCAGTGTTCTCATCTATCTTCGTAGGTGCCCCGCTTATATTTGTTACAATCTCTTCTAATTTGTAAGGAATGATTGGCGCCCTCATAATTCTTTTTGTTTACAATCTGCCACGTCGTTGATTCTGAGACAGATTTTCATTGGAGACGATGCCGTAGTGGGCCTCCCAATAGGGCAGACTCCATGTAGCTGTCTGTGGCACTGTTTGTAAGATGTACTCTGCAGACCAGGCTTCCATATGTTCAAGGTTTTTGCCAATTTCCTGGATCAGCCAAAGGAAAACGTACGCATCACTGTAAACTGGCGGAAGCCAGCCTAATATCTCTTTTGCTTTTTACTTTTTAATATTTGGTTAATTAAATCGCTTCTATAATATTCCATGAACTACCTATAGGCTTTCTGTAAATGTCACGTTTTCTGCAAGAATCTGTGGAAACTCATTGACTCTGATAGCAATGTTCTCTGTTCCACCGTTGACCCCTTAAAGATGTGGAATGATAATCCTTTACGCCGTTAGTCACAGAGAGAATCGCACCAATCTTGGTATACTTTACTTCTTTATCTTCCGGCACCACTGCCATATACGCCGCTGCATTTATCAAAAATTCCGCCTTTACCGTCTCCAGGGTAACTTCCTCTGTAAGTTCGATCTCCGCAGTTACCGATATATCGACGACTACCGGAGGTACAACTAACAGAGAAGCGCCGTTGACAGGGGCGAGCCGCTTGCTTCTATCATTAGGGCTTACAATATGCTCATATACCTGTCTGCAGAGTTCCTCCGTTGCCGGATTGCCCAAGGTGTCTGTTGGGACGATGGTTATGGTTCCGCTGTCGTCATCTTCCGCTGGCGCTACGACAGTCGCCACGCCAGTTCCGCCTACTTCTTCGGCCCATCGCTTATAGTCCGTGTCATTTCCAACAAAGGAAAGCCCCTGCATCTCTTCATATTCTGCAATCCTCCCGATGAGGCTGGCATCGGTTTCCTCGTCGATTCCGCCCGATGTCGCCTGGGGATTGGTCAGACTTTCCACGCCGTCGATGGGGCTGTCCTGCAATATGATCGTATTCTCAGACACATTTCCTGTAGTCCCTGGCTCTACTGCTTGTATTTTGACTACGGATGTGCCATCCTCTCCATTACCCCTTCGCCAACTGACTGGAATTCCACCGAAGGAACGTCATTCACACTTGCGGTGGAAAAAATTGTGCCTTCTGGTATCACAGTCAAAGGAGCCCCCAGTAATACTCAGTTCCCCCATAGCATAGGTCGCTTCTTTTCTTGACATACCGTTGATTTCCGCATGGTAGTCTACGTATTCTGGATAGCCTTCGCAAAATTTTGGAAAGATTAAACGAATTGCTTCTGCTAAAAGGAATTGCGCGAAATATTCTTCCTGTCTGGCCGTTGGTGCCAGTAGGTTGTAAGTGATGCGAGCCTTCACTCATATCTATATCTGCTGGAACGTCCGATATCATCTCTTCCATGATGCTGTCAAAATCCCTGCCATCTAAAAAGTTGGCATATTCAATTCTTCAGCCATTTTCATCACCCGCTTTCCAAGTTAACTTCAAAGTCTATCGTTGCGCCATCAACACCTACCACCTCTACAACAATTCCTACAGCATCCACACCCCATTCGAACGTTATCATGCCGACATGATCCGTACGTTCATAAGGGTCAGCTTCCAGAGCCTCTTCGGCTTCCGCCTTGAAGATCGCCTCCGCTTCCGCCCTGGTGGACGCATTGAATATATCCGTGATGGCAATACCAAAGTCAGTAGAATAAATCGGACTTGTATAACGCTCCGTCACCAGACAGTTAATACACCATTGTTTCCATGAGTCAATACCGCTGGCGTCTCGAACTTTGTTCTGCCCATCCCTGGCAAGGTCGTTAATAAAAGCCACGCCTCCTATATAGTCAACTGCTTCTTCTGCCTCTTCAACTTCCTCTTCGTTTATATCGTCTTCATCTATATCCTCAGGAAATAAATTTTCTTCATCCATCTGAACTCCTCCTTCTAGCCGATGGCATCCACTACAACCGGTTCGTCGCCACACCACGCAATCAAAACACGTCTGCCTGCTTTCAGGCTGCTGGATGCTGAGTGACACACCGAATACTCTCCCGAAGGTATCGGACCCGGGGATGAATCGGGTTCCAATTTCATTCAGATGCAATTGTACCCAGTTCTAGACATGGCTTTTTATTCGCACCTGCTACATGCAATATCTGTGTATGTAATGTACTACCCAATTTCTCAATATTACTCGCCATCCGCTACCCCCTATTTCAAAGCGCTCTTCATTTTTCGCTATGGATTTTGGCCCGAAAGAGGCCATCAACGGCCAGCTTATATTTTTTCTGGAATGCCTTCACCGCCTTCAATGTATTTTCTCCAAAGATACCATCTACCGTGAGCCCTGAGGACATGACATTATTTAGGCATTTCTGTAGATTCTTGACGCCGGTTCCCTGACTGCCTTTTCGTAATGTCTTAGAAGGGCAGACCAATGTTCCGTCCCCTTTGCCAGAAGCATTTTTCAGCTTCTTCAATTTCCTTACGACAAGATGCATAGTTAAGTCATCACAGTTATGCGTGATTTCCTTCACCATGCACCATGTGAAGCCTGATTTGTTAAATCCAACACCTATACGATCGCCTTTCCTTACCCACGGTATATCCATACAGCTAACCTCATATTCTTTTTGGATTCTCATTCTCCTTTAAGATATAGCGGGCTTCGGATTTAATGGTGGAGAGCTTTGTATCTTCGTCCTTGTTTATAATCTTAGTAAGGGTTCCGTAGTCTTTTTATGTGCTTCGACGATACCCTGGCCTCAATTTTAGTCTTATCATTATCATCCGTCTTTCCGGTGATGATTACCTTCGTGACCATGCCGTCCATTGTTACCGACCTCGTATAATCAATCATTGTCCCATATGTCCCTCTCGTAATCTGGTATCTTGTCACATTCTGTCCTTCTGTCTCGATATATACGGTGTCCTTCTTGTTCCTAATAACATATCTGATACCCTTTTTTCTTCCGCACTTCTTCCAATATATCGCTCGTCAGGATATCTGCCAAATTCCCCTGTAAGGGCAGCTTGGGATGCGTCATGCTCGTATAATCATACTTCAATTTGACGCCCTTCTTCTTAAAAAGATTTCCGTTACGATTGTCTTAGTACTCTTGCCTTTCGAAAAATACATTAGGATTTCCGTATTCATGAAATATATCAGGCGGTCATAACAGATGATGCTGTACTCAGATCCGTTGGAACCGTTTTTCAGATTCGTGTCCCAGATGAACCCTCTGAAGACTTCCGTGGTCTTGTTCTTGCCAACTCCTTTTGCATACACATAAACACGGCTCCTGACCGGAAAAAGGGTGCTTGGATAGCCAAAACCGTTGATATGCTTATTCATCATCGTTATCGAAACCTTCTGTGCCAGCTGCCCCTCTGATTCAGTGAGGGTGAGGCTGGTGACTACATTGGATTCTTCAAGCTTGCTTTTTTCCCATCTTCTTGACGAAGTACTTATTTCCGTTCGGCGCATAGATTACCACTGAATACCTTGGTCTTTCGTAATGCATTCCTTGTCTCCTTTACTTCTGTATCTTCGTTGGGTTTGTCAAGGATTTGACGGACTTGCCAATAGGCAGGCGCAGTTTTGTGCCAGGGTATATCCAATGACCGTTGCCGGAAGATCTTTTTCCGTTTTTTTATTGCAGCCTTTTCAATCGCGCCTTTATTCAGATTATATATTTCCTTCCATCTTTTAGCGCTTCCCAGTTTCTTGGCCGCAATCGTGGATAACATATCGCCCTTGACCACCACATATGTGCTCTTGCTGACCACTGGTCTTTTAGGATTCTTCTTGGTAGGCGCCTGCTTCTTTACAGCCCCGATGCTGATGCTCCTGTACTGCACCAGCGACAGTCTGTAATGCAGGTCTCGAATCCGCCCGAATAGCTGCTTTCATAAGATTCTACATAACACTTGTAGTTCGAGATATTGGTATCCTCTATGGTCAATTTGAGAAGTCTTTTCTTCTTCCTCCATCGCTTGATTAGATTATCATACTCTGATGGCTCCACCCATTCGCCTGACAGTACGCTCGAATCAGCACGTTGTTCACCGGGAACATGGACTCCCACGCGATTTTTTTCTACCTCGTTGCCATTGGTCCGTGCAATCTCCCGCGATCCAGCATGGTATAAGTGCTGAACATGATATCCCCACCGCTCACTTTGATTTCTGATGGCAGCCAGTCAAATTCAAGTACCTGTGAACTGTCGTTTACTTCCTGAATGATGATCCGCATCATGCCTCTCCTTTCGCTGGCGTATTTGCAAACTTACCCCTTGAGCGCTCGATTCAGTACACCTGCAATGACTTCTGCAATCTCATTTTCATTTCCGCGGATGCTGTCAACCAGACCCTGTCCATCCTCGGCTTTGATGTTGATCGCAATACCGCCTACGTCAACTTTAACCGGCTCCGTAGATCCTCCGCTGCTTCCCTGGATCGTTCCTCCAGCAATACCACCGGCAGCAAAACCCTTAGAGGCAAAACCTGGCGCCCCAAGGTAACCGCCTACCTGGTTGAACAGCTCCATAGCCCGCTTCCTTCTGTGTTTACCCAGTGGAATGATGGCCTCCGGTGTTCCCTCCTCAGCTACAGTGATCAGCTGCGAACCTCCCTGGACGTATCCGCCTCAGCAAAACCCGGAGTTCCATAAATGCCTCCGCGGTAACTAAATCCTGGTGGCTTCCCGAGTACGTTATATTGAGGGTTTACATTAATCGTTGGATACAGCGTCGTAATGCCGGGTATCAGGTTCCCTGTATTAAACTGTACATACTGGTATTTTGGCTGTACGGTTGTCGGTGGGGAAAGTACGGTAGGGGGGGGAATCAGTTCCGACGGGTCATAGTTCAGAAATCGATACACCGGATCGACTAAAGCTGACGGATTAAGGACAAGGTCGGGTACATTTACGTCTGACGAGTCAAATTCCTCAGTCTCATAACCCACTTTATAGGTTAGCCTGTTATCAGGGTCATTCAGCCACTCAAGAGCTGCGGAAGTCCCGTTCGTTATCGCCTCTAGAAAGTCCACCTGTTTTAAACCCTCCCTAAAGGCTTTAGGCGGTACCAATCCTGCTTCTCGATAAGCCTCTTCTAACCTGTGTAACTCACTCGTATTAGGCTCCATCGCTTTCAACATACGGCTAATTGCAGCTACTGTGTCACCGTCATTTGACAATGCCAGCAATGCCTCTCTCATGCTTTTATTAGGGCCGTTTTCATAATCTCACTTATATCATCCCCTAAGATTCCTAGCTCTTGCCCAAATTTGTCCTTTATTTTATCAATCCCCAGATTTTCGACCTCTAGTGCAATATCTACCTTTTTTCTTTATAAAGGCCTCTCTCTGTTCCGTTGCCTACACCGCCTTTGCCATTATCTCCCCATTGAAGTATCTTTATCGCCAAGTCTCTTTTTTCTGCCTTTGTTCCCTCTCCTTTTGTTATGCTTGAAGCTGAATAGCCATAATCCTTATCAAGGGCGTCCAAACGTGCCTTTGCACCATCGTAAGCCTCTTTCATCACACTTTGAAAAGATTTCCAGTCGATATCCCCCCTCTAGATTCAGCTTTAATACCTCCATGTCAGCCAGATATTCTTCGTTTGCTATCTCATTTGTGATTTCTGCAATTTTTTGTCCGAATAGTATTTAAGCTTTCCTCTTCATTTATATCGATTCTTCCATCGGAGAGTGCTTTGTTCAGTGCAGCGCTCAATTCTGACTGGTAGCCTGATAGCTTACTCTGCTGGTCCTTATAATATTTGTCAGTAGAATTTATAATATCTCGAGCCGCTTTAGAATTTCCTAAGAGAGCAACCGTGGATTCGTGTGCTGCATATTGACTGTCGGTAATATACTGTTTGCTGGTCTCATCATAAGTTTTAATAGATGATTTAAGGTTTGCAATTTCATCTGAGGTAAGCTTTGCACCGTCTTTGACAGAAGCCATCCATAAATCCTTTTTAGCATCATGTCCGCCTCTTGCAAATTCGCGAAGGAACTCGTCAGCTGATTGAGTGCCGTATCTGCACTGTTGATCCTCGCCGTCTGCTGTGGGTTGAATAAGCCATCCACAGCTTTTGAAACTTCGTCAGCAGACAATGCAATATCCCCGAACTTCCTATTCAGCGTTGATTCTGCAAGTGCCGCCTGTTTTTCGTCAAGCTCCTCAAGCCGCCTCGCAGCTTCCGAAGAGGAAGTCCCATATTTATCAAGATTCTTCTTCGTGCCAAGGATGCTGTCAGCAAGCTTCCCGCCAGAAAGCCATCCCGCAAGTCCTCCGATGCCTGCACCAATCAAGGTACCGACTCCAGGCAGAATCGCTGTCCCTATTGCTGCGCCGGCTCCGGCTCCTCCCAGTTTCACGCCCCCTTTGATATAGCTATGCTCCTTATCGTATTCGTTATCTGCGTTATATCCTTTATATAAATCTGTTGCGCCACTGATGACGGTCGCACCTGCCATGATTCCACCTGCAGTAGCTGCCATCCCAAGACCTGATGCCGTTCCAGCAGACAGGGACGCACCTTTCACAAGTCCACCTGTAACGACCCGACCGCCCCCTGTCTGGGCAGATGTGCCGATAAGGCTTCCAATTACGGACGTACCAATCTTTCCTGCGGTATCGCTTTTAAGCGCCTTGTAAATCCCTTTTCCAGCGCCCACAATTGGAGCCAGCACAGGTGTGAGCCCTCCGCTCAATCTAGATAAGCCTGCACCGCCCAGGATTAATGAGGCCAACGGATGCGAGCTAAAGAAGTTTGACATTCCTTCCCAAATAGCGGAAGCGACCTCTTCACCTCTGAAACCTTGCACGAAACCGTCAATGAAACTGGCTCCGATATTCATACCTTCCCCCAGAAGATCTGTCTTAATGCCAAATATAGTGAGCACGGCCGCAGTGATACCTTCCCCAAGAAACATTCCAATCTTTCCCGCAGTATCAACCACTTTTGATTTCCCAGGTCCGTTCCACCATTCAGAGGGGCTCTGCAATAATCTTATCCCACATGACTTTGCTTTGCCCCAGAAGCCGTCGGCCTCTTCAAACTGATCACTTTCCATGATGTCGCTGACCTTGGCCGCAAGCTTTTCAACCGCTCCCAGGGCTTTCCCTGCTACCTTGGATGCACACAGTTCAATCGAATCCGCCCATCCCGCAATCAGCTCCTTATTGTCAGATCGCCATTGGCGGAATTTCTTCAAGAACGGCGTCAGTTCATCCGATATCCCGGTTCCAATCCGTTTTAATACGTTATTCGTAACGAAGGATTTGACACCCAGAAGGAGGTTGCCCAGGTTATCTGACTGCTTCTTCATGATGTCATCAAACCTGGCAAATTCCTTTGTCACCTCAGGCCATGTCTGGGATATGTCTCTGCCGCTGTCTGCAAGAGCCTCGATACGGTTTCTTGCCTCCGCACTCAAAGCGCCCATTTCCTGCAAGGCCGCAGTCATCTCACCAACTGCACGGCCACCCTTCATAGCCGAATACAGCCGCCCGGTCCACGTTGCTACGCTGAGATAGTCAGACCCTGTACCTGCCGCAATATCACCAACCATCTTCATGCCGCCTTCAGAATCCGGTGTAGACAATGCCCCGCCTGTATAAACTTCCAAAATCCGGGATGCCTTATATAGCACGTCACGGGTGAAGGGCGTGTCTCCCCAAAAGACGTCAGGTCGTCAATTCGCTGCTGGGCTTTATCTTTCGACCCCAATAAGACTTCAAACTGTGTCAGTAGATCCTGATACTCAACCTGCATCGACACTGGCTTGATGATGAGCCCATAGGAGCTTAGACCCATGCCTGCAAGGCCGAGGACAGAGTTGAGACTGCTGACCAACCTTCGCACAGGCGCCGTGACTTTATCTGCTAGGCTGACAGTTATCTGCCATGCCCTGCCTGCAATCGTCTTTAGTGAACCTCCCACCTCGGCTATGCCGTGCATTGCGTCACTGTTCTTCACGCGGAGGAACGCATCATAACTCCTCCCTGCGAAGTCCTTTGCCTTCCCTGCTGCCTTTTCTATATATTCTGTAGCACGGTCCCTGACAGATATCAGTGTTTCAAATTTAGAGCGGCCAAAATTTCTTGCCCGATCTTCTGACTTTTTCATCCGCTGTTCGAACTTGCTGCTATTCGCGTCAATTTTAGGCGAAGCTTTCGTCCTGCTGAGGTCAGAAATCGATTTCCGGGCCCGTTTTCCCGCCTTTTCAAGATTGTCAAGGTTCTTGCTGACCTTTTGCACACCCTGAGTCTCATCCTTGAATTGTGCTACTACGTCGATTACGACCCGCTTAGCCATGATGCTCCCCCCTTTCCGGCAAAATGTATGACTTTCAGAGGTGTATATCCTTCTTCCAGTGCTTCTTTATCCGATGCCATCATAAATACTCGTTCTCCTTCGGGGAATCGGCTCATTCACGGTCCTTATTCCCCATCAAGATGCCGGGTGGTATGTTGTGATTCTGATAAGCGTAATGCAGCCATTGCGCCACTGCGCTTATGTCTATCAGTTTTTACATATTCCTCCGGACTGGCGGATTCTTCATCCTCACCCATGCCACTGGATTCCATAATCCTGTCACAGATATCCATCTTCTCTCCGAAGAGCAGCAGGTGGTCCACTGTCTCCCACGGTTCCGTCACATCGAGTTTATCCATCAGCTGCCTGTTTCCCCATACCTTCTTCCTATCTTCGTCCGTAGATGCCGTATAAATCAGGAGGCTGTTGAATTTTGCACTATTGAACTCCTTTTCAACAGGCGGCAGCTTACGGTTATTCGGATTCGGCATATAGGTCGTCGCCTTCTTCCGGATACGGCGTGTGTCGGCATCACTGATTGGGTGTAGGTGCAGAGTAAACATATATCTGCCGTTCCTCTTAATGTCAATCTCCGTTATGGCATCCTCACTGTTTTTTTAAACTCGGCTGTTTCTAGCAACGCCGTCAGCAGGTCATATTCTGCATCTTTTTTCTGCGCTTCTGTTTCATAAGCAGAAGTGTTCAGACCGGTCAGGTCTGTCTTTTTTCTTATCGTCCATCTGTATTACTCCTTTGTCATTGTTCATATAAAGCGATTCCTCAATGATTCATATTAAAAAGCCTGTAAAGCTTGCTCACCCACCTCAGGCACACTGTTGACTCTGAAGGAAGTGTTCCTTTTTTATAATCTCTCCTGGTGTCAGGGACATCAGGTCAAACTCACCGTCAGGGATACACTCTCTGAGGGTCAGCTCTGTTCTTCACCGTCAGGTCTTTCGGTCATTGCCTGGAACACGAAACTATAATTCTTGCCAGCGGCAGCAGCTGCCAGCAGCGGTTCCATTACCACGTCATCCCTCACTACTGCCTCAGTATAGGTCAGTGTGTAAGAAACATCAGAAGGTACACCAAATTTCTGATAGGATCCTACTGGCTGATAGTCAATATTGCTGTAGTTCGCTTTGACAGAGTAAGAATCCACTTCGATGAGCGCCTCCATGTTCCCATCAAACTCTACGAGCAGCCTGCCATCCTTTCCGGTCATAAGATTTTTTTACTAGCGTCTGTTGATCTAACATCTATATTTCCTCCTTTTTATGCCGTCGGCACATTGCTGAACCGATAATGCAGATAGATTTTTTCCAGGGTGTCGATATCATCAACTTCAATAAGGAACCAGGCACTATCACTGGTTGCCGGATTTGCACTATCGAGAATAAAGGCGCCGTTTCCCATGATCTTGTTTTCGTTCGCCATGTCTTTTTCAGAAGCCCCATACCCGTCTGTATGACATCTGCCAGACCATCAGCATCACAGTTGACTCTTCCCACCTTCTTTTTCAAGCAGAAGGTCCAGCCTGTGCATCAGCTCATTTCTGACCTTGGTCCTCTTCAGTTTTTTTTCCATCCTGCATCCTGGTTCGTCCAGTATCGTCAGCGTCGTCACGCCGGAATCAAACCAAATCTGTCCATCAGAATTTTTTGAAAGAGGATTACTCCGCCCTGGATTGCCTCTTCATACTGTGAATTAGTGAATTTCTCCGGTATATCGCTGGCATTCTTAATTGCTCTATGTACAATGCTTTTTTGTTGGATGGTGTCGCTGATACTGCCCCCGCGAGGCGTGCGACAGAGAGAATCATGTCTGCGGTAGTTCCATCTGTATGCGTATAGGTATTCCCAATAAGCGCAATCTGCTCTTGTTGTAGCTTTTAGCTTTTATTTACCCCTGGCTGAGAGAAAGCGTCTGATCTGCCCCTAAGACGGCTATTGCAAACTTTCCGATTCTGGCTGCGTCATTGACGTACTCGGCAAGCAGTTCCTGTATCGAGTCTTCTATGGTGTCCCGCTGATTACGTTGTAGTAATATGGCTCTAATGCATAGAACCCTTTCGTATAGCTTGGCACCGGTCACTGTCGGATTTTTTCCGCCTGACAGTTCTACTTCTGTCTCGGCAACAGCTTCCGGTGCCGAAGCATCCGAAACATCCACGTAATCACTTTGCGGATGGGGTCTTTGTCAGTTCCGTACTGTCGCTCTCCCTGCTGTGAAATTGTACGACTCTTTGATGCCGTTATTGATCAGCATAGCATTGTGCTTGATTGTGTCGTCGCCTGGTTTCTTCTGTATTTTTGATTTTAAGGGATAATCGCCCTCATACTTTGCATTCACCGTGACATTACCGACCTTGGCTGATGCCTTGGCTCACGCCTGTGCCTCCGGTCCTGTAGATATAGACTTTACTTGCCCCTTCCTCCAATATCGCAGTTGCAGCTTCAGTTCCGATACATGTTCCGTATACTGCTTTTTATGTCCTCTATATCATTGAAAGCTCTCACCTCATCGATTGGACCCCACGGAGCCTTCACCACGATTGCATTGATCCCATCTATTGCTGCCGTCTTCGCAGCGCCTTTGTTGGAATAGCGATAATAAACATCTGGTCTGACCTTTATTTCGCCTTCCTTGTAAATCTGTGCCATTAATTTACCTCCTTTTCCGTAAATTTCTTCACAATAGCCTTTGCTTCTTTTTCCGTATATCGCTTACGCCCTGCCATTTTGAGCGCAGCCCTTGCAACAATTGGTTCTGTCCCAAATACTGCTCCTGCTTCTTTCGCCAGTTCATCAACGGTATATGCAGTTTCGTATCCTTTTATCGGTCCTTCTTTCGGAGTGTTTTCTTTTACCAGCTTCTGCTGATTCTTTTCCGTCATCATCATTCTCCTTTCATATGTGTCGTGATATTTTTCAGTTTTTCCGTATCAGCAGGAATATTTGGTATACCATAAGTAGCCTCTATCACTACCTGACCGGTACGCTCATGCCCTGCGGATACGCTGATGCGGTTATTCCGGTCTACCAGGAAAGTGGATTCCTCCGTGATAAGCCGTCTTTTTTGTTTGTCAGGGTATTCACGATAATTCTCGCAATCTCCCCTTCGTCATCATGATTCGAAACCATTATATGTCCCTGCAGAACAGCAGTCTGCCAGCATGCAGCCTGGGTGTCAGGTATCCATGTACATTTACTGATGTTCGAAATGCGCCAGTAGATTGCCGGCAGATCCGCTGTCGGACGGAACACCTTTGGTAAGGTACTGGAGCCGATTACATGGATCCTACGTCCTAAAAATCTGTGGCAGAGCATTAGAAGACCATGCATTCATTGCACTGATAGGATCGGGAGCCACTGTTATCTGCTTTGGATATGCAAAGCAGGCCGAAGGTAAGCGTCACGCCATTGATCTTATCATCTGCCATCGTCCTAAATAGATCTGACGATGACCAGTGGGCAGAAACGGTCATATCTCCTGGGTGAAAAAAATCCATCAATTGCAGCCCTCAGTATGGGTTCGATGTCTTCCGGATACTGTTCACCTTTTTGACAAACCGCATCTACCATCAGTACTCCGCCAAACCGGCGGTCCGGGTCTTCTTTTGTATCGATGGCATATGATACGTCCATACTGGGAGTCTCCCCATTCAGATGCCGTATCTGCCGGAGCCTCCTGATTGAAAATCGCCATCTGTCCCGCGAAAGTACCCAGGAATGGTTTGAGTTCTGTACACCCCTGCAAATGTTCGTATATTGTTTGTTCAACCATTTTTCCCCCTTAATACGGCTCAGGTAAATCTTTACAGCTGCTTCCTCTGCTTTCTCAAGAATCTTGTCCTGGTGAGGACATTGGAGCCATACGTCCGCCCGGAGTACCATTTTCTAAAAAGATCCCCCTAAAAGATATGCGCCGGCTTTTTAACCTGCTGTCTATCCGTGATATGACAGTTTGACCTTCTGTGATGGTAGAAGGTGTCCATGATGCCCTGAATGCGCCGGTTCTGACGGCAGGAACTTCTCCCGGGGCTGAAGCTGTATAGGTCTGCTTTGTCCCCGGCACCCTGTAAACCCTGCCACTGCCCTGGCCACGCAATGTCTGCATGGCGGCGGTTCTGAAGCTCGTTTGATACGCGGGTGCCTCGGTTCAAAAAAACCTGCTCCTTGATGTCCTCGACTGCTTCTTTCACCAGTTCTTCTATTGACATTTCAGACATTTCATTCAACCTCCCTCTTCATATCAAGACGTTCTTCTACATAATAAATCATGGTGAGGTCTAGCCCTCCGGGGTTCTTTGATCCCTGGACGTACAGCTGCATGCCATCTTCGGTAACGAGGATATCAGCGGCACTAGCCTTGACTTGAGCGCCATATCCAGTCACCTTATGGGTGATTGGGTGGTTGTTCTGTTTCCACAGATCAATCTCTTTCTGGCTTGCGTTGGTAATGATGCCCAGAAAAGTATCATCGGTCACTTTATATTTACCAGAGGATGCCCGCCCTGATGGACTTATATTGCCAACAGGTTTACAGATGTAAATCTGCATGAACCCCTCGCCTGGCCTTAAATTTGATTGGAACATGACTACCGCCTCCTCGGACCCCCTATACCTTCAGGATTGCTCAGCATGTCTTCATAGTAGTACGAAGGCTTGTCCAAAATATATCTTTATTTACTATTGGCACTGCGATACTCGCATCTTTTTTCGCTGCTGAAAGCATCTCCTTCCATGCGGTCAGCCTTTCAGAAAAGGAGTAGGAAAGCCCATCAATGTTCATATCCACTTGGTGTGAGAATTTCATCATAATGGCCTCAGGCATTTTACTTTCGCCCTTCTCCATCGCTTGTTCTCCTCTAAGATTGCCGCATATTCTTCATCAGAGTGCGGCCGTCATTTCGCCCGGATTGAATATCGTGTCTTTTTGGCAATATCAACCAGCTCCCTCATTTCAAAAGATTTACGCAATTCCTGCATCTCATCAATCGCTTTCTTTACTTCAGGGGCCAGGTCCTTTTCAACTGGCTTTTCCTCTTTTTCTTTTACAGCCTCTTTCTGGGCATATTTCTCGGCGCTTTCCTGCCACGACTTGGCGATTGCCTCTATTTCTTCTTCGGGAGTCAAATCACGGCCACCGAGTCCAAGCGCATCCTTTACTACTTTACAATCTGTTGTTTCCAGCTTTCCACCTCTTCACCTCCTTCCCCATCTGTACTTTTAATCAACTTAATATCTGCCCGGGGTTGCATCCCCTTTACAGACATCCACGCTTTCAAATTTCATGTTCTCCAGCAGCTGTTTTTCATTATTGGATTCCTCCTTTGAGCATTAAAAAACACTCGAATCTCGAGTGCTTCTTCTTAAATAAAGTATTTTAGCTATTCTTTGTTGATGGACTTTTTTACTCAGCTAAGTCTAAGATTAAATCCATAGCCTCTTCAGCAATACGTCCGTGCTTTGTCTGTTTTCCATTTTCATCAAAATCGGCAGAAATATCTAGTAAATCCACTACCAATCCATTCTCTTTGGCAGCTTCAGCACGATCCATCAAGGTGAGCCGTTCTGCACTTACGCCAGCTTCAGCTATAACGTCCAGATGTTCTTGTTTAAAAATACCCAGATTCATTTTTTCTTACCTTTCCCTGTATAAATTACCGTAACCAATTCACCGGTGCCATTTTTCTTGTCTTCTACGATAGCGGCTGTTCCGTTATACTGATGTACGGAACGCTCTTTATGGGTTTTTTGACTGTGATACGGTTCCCTTTGTAATTGCGTCCGCCACACTCTTAGGATTTATTTTTTCGTTCCCTAGCTCTGTCAAAAGCGTGTGAACTGATAGACTTTACCGTAAGGTTGTTCTTTGTCTTGCGATTTTTCACAGCCTTTATATAGTCGGCGTTACTACGACCGCTCTGACTGCCGCCTTTTCCCATTCGCACTGTTGCTTTCAGCAAACCTGCCGTCAGGGCCGTGCTTCGTATTATATTTCTGTATCACCTCTTCAAAAGAACAGGTTTTCTTATCACAAGAATATCTTACTTCATCTGTCGGCAAAGTCAAGTGTTTCCTGATAATTTCGCTGAAGTTCCGTGCGAATGCACTCTTTTCTATCTGCTCTACATAATCTCTTCGCTGGCCGCGGCCATCTACAGAGAACATCTGATACACTCCGCTCTTTACCTTCTGCCAGGTATCGCGGTCAGTAATCTGAAAGCCGACCCACCAGCCTTCCGGTACGATGCCTTCAGGTATGCCCATTGCCGTCTGCTTCTCTTTCGTAAAGATGACGGATTCAATCAGCTTCCCTTTTTTTCCTAAGTGTTGGATCATGTCGCTCGCCCGTATCTCTGAAATGCAAGACATAGTCATATGCCGTCGTCTCAAGTTCGTCTGGCAGAATAACATCGCCTTCCCAGTCTATGACTTCACCACCGTCTTCGGTTCTGGCAACCGAAGCCCAGCCGAAAAATCTGCATCTTCTCTTGGTCCGCTTTCAGAATTTCAAATACAGGATGATTCTTTTTTAACCGTATATTCATATTCATGGCTGTCATCTTGTCCCAGACCATAGGTAATCCGGCTAATCGTTCCGGATGCATGGATCAGTTCTAACGGATATGGTTCAGAAGGTTCTATGTATTTTAATGTCATATGCGGACGATACCGATCAAAAGATTGCTCCACAAGAATGCCATTCGCCTTCAGTTCTTTTAATAGTATATTATGCGCGTTTTCTAACTGGCCTTCTGCTACCTGTGCATAAATGACATCCTTGCCATCACTGTTTATGCTGGCCTTGAATCTCTTTATCGCATCAAATGCAAGTTTATCCGGAATCAGGCCTTTCACCGAGTCAGGGCGCTTCTCACGCGTACTGACGTATCGTCCTCATCGCTGCGAGGTGAAAAATATCCATAAAGCAGGGTGACATGAAAATCCTTTGCTTTCTCGCCGTCTTTTATGCTTAACTTTTCTGCGCCAATAACCTTCAGACCTATGTATAGTATCCATTTGTTATCACTGCTTAAATCATCTGAAGACTTATCAATTAAATCCCGGCTATGGCTGCGCCTGTAGATTATTTCACTAAAGGTAGCACTTTCCATCTTCCTCTTCCTTTCAAATAAAAAAGCCCCTGCACATCTGGCAAGAACTTTTTTCCATATTTTATTGTAGGAACGTTGTCATTCCACTTCTTTTGTAAATATCCGGTTATAGATTTTAACTTCGTCCATCAAAAAAGTATCCTCCGTATAGCAGACGTAAAACCCACCAGCATCTTTTTTGTCAATTTTTTTGGTAGATTCTGTGATTATTAAGGCTGGCACGTCATCATTAAAACCCACTTCGCTTTCAAGAATAAAATATTTTACACTTTTCCCATCATTATTCGTTTTAGTAACAGTACTAAAGTCATCACTAAAAAAACAATCTTCGTTACTGGGCTTTCCTTGTCATCCGTCGTCCATGTACCAACAATATTTTTTTTAATATACTCCACATATCTATCCCTCAATCTGAGCATCCGATCTGACTTTTCCTCCATCTCTGCCAGTTCTGCTTTCTCAGCCTCTTCTTTCACTTTGTCAACGTTCTCAAGACCTTTGCAGAAATAGATTCCGGCAACGCCTTCCTCGTCACTGTCGGAAAGACATTCAATGCCACTTTCAGTCTTATTTAAATATAGTATCAGATTCTCATCTTCTCCAGCCAGGCTTAATACTATCGAATCCCCATTATCTTCATACTGACCAACCGTCTGTCCGCTGCTGGCTACCACGCCGTCCTTGAACTCGTACATCGTTGAATCGTCAATAGAATACCAGGTTCCCTCAAACTTTGAACCTCCTCCACAGGCGCTGCACAAGACAGCGGTTAATACAACCAGCAGGACTGCAATTACATTCCTCTTCATACGTTCTTCTCTCCTTATCGCACATAGATTGTCTTCATTTTATCAAATATTCTAACAAAATGCAATTAGTCATGTACGATGTATATCTTATTTTTCCACGTAAATCACTACACATCTGCAGTGCGGATGTGCCGGAGGAACTTGAAACCCGCAAGTAAAGAGCTGCCCAATCGGTAACGATGTGCCATTTAAACCCTTGCAGATTTCACACCTTCTGTTATCCCCAGCATCCAGCCACGTTTTTTTTCTGTAGTCGGCAGCATTATCCTGTCTTTAATAGCCTGTTTGACAGCCTCGTGTTCGCTGTTGTTATAAGCCGCTGCAATCTCCGTCCTTGCTATCATCTGTGCTCTGTATCGGTGCTGCTTCGCTCCATACTTTATAGCAGCGTCCTTCGCTCTTTTTCTGCCGTCCTGACCCGCATATTAGGGTTATTCTCTAACAGGGTATCTCTCACTCTTTGATAATAATTGAAGTTTGCCGTTGCCTGCCCAGGATATAAGCCTATGGTAGGACGGATGGCTCTCGCAAAGAGCATCACTTGTCTGAAATTCAAGCTGCGTGGCTCTCTGAATCAATCCATTAATCGCCAGCCTCTGATCTTTCGTGATGTCCACTACCCAGTTTGCCGCATGTTCCCTTGTCCACTTCATCATGGTGTCATAGCCCGGATCATACAGTCCGTTCGAACGTTCTCTGAACTGATCATGTGCGGATTCTATTGCTGACACCCAGTTGGGCAGCATCACATCTGCCACTAGTTTCGAGTAAGACTGGCGCCACTTATCCATCATCCCTTCTGTAACGGACCACCCTCTATTATTTCCCTAAGTTCTTTATATGTTAAAGATGATTCCTGCTCTTTCCAGGTTCTGACCAGGAAATACACCATTCGGGGTTCGTTCTGATTTATAAGACGCAAAAGCCTTTCGGCTACCTCTTCATAGTCTTTTCCGCCTTTCTGAATGTCGTTACGAAATATGATCATGGTTCATTACGCTCCAGTCCCTGCGATTGCTTCTGCCTCTTCAAGTATTCCTCTGCGGAAAGATCTCCGGGCTGCTTCTCTGGCAATCCTCCCAGCTCACGGACATATTCCTCCATACCTTCGTCTGGAACCAATACGCCGATGCCGACCATATTGATAAAGCCGGCAACCTTATCAATCTCCGGCTTCTCAATCATCGTCATGGCACATCTTGGGGTAATCTGTTATCCCTTCAAATGCAGTTTTATTGATTTCTATCAGTTTGGGGATACCCTGCGTGTTAAATACCTCGCATATGATATCAAGAAAAGAACCGATTGCCACGGAGAAAAGTTTCGTCTTATCTGATGACAAAGCAAAGGAGCCTACATTCTCGTGTCCTAGCAGAACAAAATCCGCCAG